>Ga0101945_1000070_pt1 | contig 262772 bp, 284 predicted proteins | sample DewCreD2012metaG_2_FD_75246 | JGI IMG/M metagenome (GOLD analysis project Ga0101945, IMG submission 75246) | Hot spring sediment bacterial and archeal communities from British Columbia, Canada, to study Microbial Dark Matter (Phase II) - Dewar... ... | reverse complement strand
CCACCCCGACCCCGAGCGCGCCCTGAGCGACGGCCCTCAGCAGCTGCGCCCCCAGGAGTTCGCCGACCTCGTCCGCCAGCTCCGCGCCATCGCCGAAGCGGTGGGCCGCACGCTGGCGGCGCTACCGGTGGGCACACCGTGAGCCGCGCGCGGTTCGACACCGTGGCCATCGTGGGCACCGGCCTGATCGGGGGCGCTCTCGGCATGGCCCTGCGCGCCAGCGGCGTGGTGACCCGCGTGCTGGCGTACGACGCGGACCCCTGGGCTGCCCGGCGTGCCGTGGAACGGGGTGCCGCGGACGCGGTGGCCTCCGACCCGCGCGGCCTGGCGGCCGCCCAGGTGGTGGTCGTGAGCACGCCGCTGGACCGCGTCGCGCAGACCTGCTTGAACCTGGGGCCGTACCTGAGCCCTGACGCCATCGTGACCGACACGGGCAGCGTCAAGGCTCCCGTGGTGCGGGCCGTGGAGCGGGCCCCGCACCGGGTCCGGTTCGTGGGCGGTCACCCCATGGCCGGTACCGAAGGACAGGGCATCGAGGACGCAGACCCGAGCTTCCTGCAGGGCCGGCCGTACCTGCTCACCCCCACCGGGTTCACGGACCGGGAGGCGGTGGCACAGGTGGCCGACCTGGTGCGCGCGGTGGGGATGGTGCCCGTGGTGATGCAGCCGGAGGTACACGACCGGCTCGTGGCCCTCGCAAGCCACCTTCCGTACCTGGTGAGCTGCGCGGTCCTGCTGGCAGCCGCCTCGGAGCCCGAGTCGCTACAGGTGGGCGGCCCGACCTTCCGGGAGATGGGCCGCGTGGCGCGCAACCCCGTGGACCTGTGGGAGCCCATCGTGGAGATGAACCGGGATCACCTCCTGCACGCCCTCAGCAGCTTCCGCGCCGCCCTGGACGCGCTGGAGCGCGCGGTGGCGGAAGGCCGCTCGCGGCCTTTGCTGGAGCGCGCGCGGGAAGCGGCGCAGCGGACCGGGAGGCAGGTGCCGTGAGGCTCGTGCTCGAGCCGGGACGCCACGCCTACGAGCGTGCCCTGCGCACGGGCAACCTGGTGCCCGTGTCCTGCGAGGTGCTGGCCGACCTGGAGACCCCGGTGTCCACCTTCCTCAAACTGCGGGACCTCCCGTGCCCCTTCCTGCTCGAGAGCGTGGAGGGCGGGGAGCGTGTGGGCCGGTACTCCTTCCTCGGCGCCGCACCTCGGCTCCGGGTAGTCTACGACGGGCGCACCGTGCACGTGGGCGGCGAGCGGCTGCCCGGGCCTCTGCTGCCCCGGGTGCGGGAGCTGCTGCGGACATACCGGCTGGCCCGCCAGCCTGACCTGCCGCGCTTCCTCGGAGGGCTGGTGGGCTACTTCGGCTACGACCTCGTGCGGGACTGGGAGCGCCTCCCGCACCGGCCGCCGGACGACCTGGGTACGCCCGTGGCGGAGCTCGGCCTGTACGACACCGTGGTGTGCTTCGACCACGTGCGCCGCCGCGTGCGGGTCGTGGCCTGCGCGTTCGCGGAAGAGGGCGCAGAGCGCGCGTACCGGTCCGCGCGGGAGCGCATCGAGGAGGTCCTGGACCGGCTGCGCCGGCCCCTCGACTTGCCGCCGAGCCCGCAGGACCGCAGCCTCGGTCCCGTGCGCTCCAACCTGAGCCGGCCGGCCTTCCTGGAGCGGGCGGCGCGCGCGAAGGGCTACATCCGCGCGGGGGACGTCTTCCAGGTGGTGCTGTCCCAGCGGTTCGCCCGCCCGGTCGCCGACTTGGATCCGTTCCTCCTGTACCGCGCGGTACGGGCCGTCAACCCCTCGCCCTTCCTGTTTTACCTGGACTTCCCCGGCGCGTGCCTCGCGGGCTCGTCGCCCGAGCTCCTGGTGCGGCTCGAGGCCGGGGAGGTTTGGATGCGGCCCATCGCGGGCACCCGGCCCCGGGGACGCACGCCCGAGGAGGACGCGGCGCTGGAAGCCGAGCTGAGGGCGAGCGAGAAGGAACGTGCGGAGCACGTGATGCTGGTGGACCTGACCCGCAACGACGTCGGCCGCATCGCCCGCTACGGGACCGTCCGCACCACAGAGCTCATGGTGGTGGAGCGGTACTCCCACGTCATGCACATGGTGAGCACCATCCGGGGCGAGCTGCAGCCCGGCCGGGACGCCTTGGACGTGCTGCAGGCGGCGTTCCCCCACGGGACCGTAACCGGGGCTCCCAAGGTCCGGGCCATGGAGATCCTCGACGAGCTGGAGCCCACCGCCCGCGGGCCCTACGCGGGCGCCGTGGGCTACGTGGGGTTCGACGGCACCCTGGACACCTGCATCACCATCCGAACGCTGCTGGTGCGGCACGGCGTGGCGTACGTGCAGGCCGGAGCAGGGATCGTGGCGGACTCCGAGCCCGAGGCGGAGTACCGGGAGACCGTGGACAAGGCGCGGGCGCTGCTGCGGGCCGCGGAGCTGGCGGCCTCAGGGGCCGTGGCCTGACGGGAGGGGAGACCGTGGTGGTGGTCGTGGACAACTACGACTCCTTCACCTACAACCTCGTCCAGTACCTGGGCGAGCTCGGCGTCGAGGTGGAGGTGTACCGGAACGACACGGTGACCGCGGCGCAGATCGCGGCTTGCGGCCCCGAGGCGGTGGTGATCTCGCCCGGGCCCTGCACGCCCAACGAGGCGGGGGTGTCCAACGACGTCCTGCGAGAGCTCAGCGACCGCGTGCCGGTGCTCGGGGTGTGCCTGGGCCACCAGTGCCTGGGCCAGGCCTTCGGCGGCCGCGTGGTCCTGGCACCCCGGGAGGTGCACGGGAAGACCTCGGAGGTCTGGCACGACGGCCGCACGGTGTTCGCCGGCTTGCCCAACCCCTTCCGCGCCACCCGTTACCACTCCCTGGTGGTGGACGAGACCACCCTGCCGCCGGGGCTGGAGGTCTCCGCGCGTACCGCGGACGGGATCGTCATGGGGCTTCGACACCGCCGGCGGCCCGCGGAGGGCGTGCAGTTCCACCCGGAGTCGGTCCTCACGGAGCACGGCAAGGACCTGCTGAGGAACTTCCTGCGCCTCGTGCGGCAATGGCACGCCACCGGCCGGTGGGGTGAGGAGGAGGGACGAACATGATCCGGGAAGCCATCGCCAAGCTCGTGGAGCGTTCCTCGCTGACCGCCGCGGAGGCCACCGCGGTCATGGGAGAGATCATGGACGGGCAAGCCACCCCAGCCCAGATCGGCTCCCTCCTGACCGCCCTGCGCATGAAGGGCGAGACCCCGGAGGAGATCGCGGGGTTCGCGGTGGCCATGCGCCAGCGCGCGTACCGCATCCAGCCCCGCACCCCTGTGTTCGTGGACGTGGTGGGCACCGGGGGTGACAATTCCGGTACCTTCAACATCTCCACCGTGGCCGCCTTCGTGGTGGCCGGTGCGGGCATCCCGGTGGCCAAGCACAACAACCGCGCGGTGAGCAGCCGGTGCGGCAGCGCGGACGTGCTGGAGGCGCTCGGCCTTCCCGCGGACGTGGAGCCCGACCGGGCGCAGCGGGCCATCGAAGAGGTGGGGATCGGGTTCCTGTTCGCACCCCGGTTCCACCCGGCCATGCGCCACGCCGCGGGGCCACGGCGGGAGGTGGGCATCCGCACGGTGTTCAACCTGCTCGGCCCCCTCACGAACCCCGCGGGTGCCCGCCACCAGGTGGTCGGCGTGTACCACCGGGACCTGGTGGAGCCCATGGCCCGGGTGCTGAGCCAGCTCGGGGCCGCCCACGCCTTCGTGGTGCACGGGGACGGCATGGACGAGCTTTCGCCCAGCGGGCCTTCTCACGTGGCGGAGGTGCGCGACGGGGCCGTGCGGACCTTCGCGCTGGCTCCGGAAGACGCGGGACTCCCCCGCCACCCGGCGCAGGCGGTGCGGGGCGGGGACGCGGAGGAGAATGCGCGGCTCGCGGTGGCCGTCCTGTCCGGGGAGCGGGGACCGCACCGGGACGTGGTGGTGTTGAACGCCGCGGCAGCGCTGCTGGCCGCCGGCGCCTGCTCGGACCTCCGGGAGGCGGCCGCCTACGCCGAGGAGAGCATCGACCGCGGGGCAGCTCACCGCAAGCTCATGGAGTTGCGCGCTTTCCTACGGGGTGCGGCGTGACGGTGTTGGAGGAGATCGCGGCGCACAAACGGGCCGAGCTCGAGGCGCTCCGTCGGTCGGTACCGGAGGAGGTGGTGGCGGAACAAGCCCGGGCCGCGCTCCCCGCCCGGCCCTTCGCTGCCGCGCTGCAGGCGCAGGGGTTGAGCGTGGTGGCGGAGGTGAAGGCCGCCTCACCGTCGGCGGGCACCCTGCGCGAGGACCTGGAGCCCGCGCAGCTGGCGCGGGCCTACGCGCGGGGAGGAGCGCGGGCGCTGTCGGTCCTCACCGACCGGCGCTTCTTCCGCGGCGCGCCCGAGCACCTCCGGGCGGCGCGGGAGGCGGTCGCCCTGCCGGTCCTCCGCAAGGACTTCACCCTGCACGCCTACCACGTGTACGAAGCTCGGGCGCTCGGCGCGGACGCGGTCCTGCTCCTCGCGAGTCTCCTGTCCGGGCCACAGCTGCGGTCCTTGCGCGCCCTGGCGGAGGGACTGGGCATGGAGGCCCTGGTGGAGGTCCACACGGAGGAAGAAGTGGACCGGGCGCTCGAGAGCGGCGCGCGGGTGGTCGGCATCAACAACCGCGACCTGCGGACCTTCCGGGTGGACCTGGCCACCACCGAGCGCCTACGCCCCCGCATCCCGCAGGGCGTGCTGGTGGTGAGCGAGAGCGGGATCGAGACCCCGGAGGACGTCCGCCGGCTGTGGGACGCGGGGGTGCGGGCGGTGCTCGTGGGCACGGCGCTGGTCCGCAGCCCTGATCCCGCCGCGAAGCTCCGGGAGCTCACTTCGGCAGTGGAAGGAGGGAGACCGTGGAACGGGTGAAGATCCAGCCGGAAACCAAGACGGCAGCCCCACCAGTGCCGCGGGTGTTCTCCGGGATCCAGCCCACGGGGCTCATCCACGTGGGGAACTACGTGGGCGCCCTGCGTCAGTGGGCGGAGCTGCAGCGCCAGTACGAATCGTACTTCTGCATCGTGGACCTGCACGCCATCACCGTGCCCTACGAGCCCCAGGAGATGCCGCAGCGCATCCTGGAGGCCGCGGCGGCGAACCTGGCCGCGGGGATCGACCCCGAACGGTCGGTGCTGTTCGTGCAGTCCCACGTCCCGGAGCACACCGAGCTCATGTGGCTGCTGAACACCATCACCCCCGTGGGCCAGCTGGAGCGCATGACCCAGTACAAGGAGAAGGCGCGGCGGGCCAAGCACGGGGTGATGGCAGGGTTGCTGAACTACCCGGTGCTGCAGGCTGCGGACGTGCTCCTGTACAAGGCCTCCCTGGTGCCCGTGGGCGAGGACCAGCTGCAGCACATCGAGCTCATGCGGGACATCGCGGAACGCTTCAACAAGACCTTCGGGGAGACCTTCCCGCTGCCCGAGGCCCGGCTGTCCAAGGGCGCCCGCATCATGGCCCTCAACGACCCCACCAAGAAGATGAGCAAGAGCGTACCCGGCAGCTACATCGCCCTCACCGAAGACCCGGACGACATCCGGCGGAAGGTCCGCAGCGCGGTGACCGACCCGGGTCCGCCCGAGCGGGGCGCACGGCTCGCGGACGCGAGCCCCGGGGTGGCCAACCTGTTCACCCTCCTGGAGGTATTCGCGCCGGACGCCTACCCCCGCTTCGCCGAGGCGTACACCGAGGGCACCATCCGCTACAGCGAGCTCAAGCAGGTGCTGGCCGACGCCCTGGTGGAGGCGCTGCGGCCCATCCGGGAGCGCTACCGGTACCTGGTGTCACGGCCGCAGGAGGTGTGGGAGATCCTGCGGGCAGGGGCTGCGCGCGCCAGACCCGTGGCGGTGGCCACCATGGACGAGGTGCGGCGCCGCATGGGCTTGCGGGGAGACGGGGCGTGACGCGCGTGAAGATCTGCGGCGTCCGCACGGAGGCGGCAGCCCGGGCTGCTGCGGAAGCCGGCGCGGACGCGGTGGGCTTCGTGTTCTACCCCGAGAGCCGGAGGTTCCTGAGGCCGGAGCGTGCCGCCGAGATCGCCCGCACCCTCCCGCCCTTCGTGGTCCGGGTGGGCGTGTTCGTCAACGCGCCTCTGGCGGTCGTGGACGAAGTCGCGGACCGGGTGGGGTTGGACGTCGTCCAGCTGCACGGGGACGAGCCGCCGGAGGTCTGCGCGCGGATGCGGCGACGGGTGGTGAAGGCCGTGCGCGTCCGCAGCGCACAGGACGTGGAGGCCGTGCGCCGGTACCCCGTGGGAGCGGTGCTGCTGGAGACCCACGTGCCCGGCCGCTACGGCGGCACGGGCCAGCGCTTCGACTGGTCCGCGGTGCCTTCCTTGGACAGGCCTGTGATCCTGTCCGGCGGGCTCACCCCGGAGAATGTGGCCCAGGCCGTGGTGCTGGTCCGTCCGTACGGGGTGGACGTGAGCAGCGGCGTCGAGACGGACGGTGAGAAGGACCCCCGCAAGATCGCGGCGTTCGTCCGCGCGGTGCGGGAGGCGGACGCGCGGCTGCGGGAGGTGCGGGCGTGAGGGCGGCTCTTCCGGACGCCCGTGGGCGCTTCGGGCCCTTCGGGGGCCGTTACGTGCCGGAGACGCTGGTCTCCGCCCTGGAGGAGCTGGAGGAGGCATACACCCGCCTGTCCCAGGACGCTTCCTTCCGGTCTGAGCTGGACGCGCTGCTGCGCGACTACGCGGGGCGTCCCACGCCCCTATACCTGGCCCGCCGGCTGTCCGAGCAGCTCGGTGCCCGCGTGTACCTGAAGCGGGAAGACCTGCTGCACACGGGCGCGCACAAGATCAACAACGCCCTCGGGCAGGTGCTCCTGGCCCGGCGGATGGGCAAACGGCGGGTGATCGCGGAGACGGGTGCGGGGCAGCACGGGGTGGCCACCGCTACCGCTGCTGCCATGCTCGGGCTGCCGTGCGACGTGTACATGGGCCGGGAGGACGTGGAGCGCCAGGCTCTCAACGTGTACCGGATGGAGCTCCTGGGCGCGCGGGTCATCCCCGTGGACGCGGGCAGCCGCACGCTCAAGGACGCGATCAACGAGGCGCTACGGGACTGGGTGACGAACGTGCGGGACACGTTCTACGTGATCGGATCCGTCGTCGGCCCCCACCCCTACCCCCGGATCGTGCGGGACTTCCAGGCGGTCATCGGATGGGAGGCGCGTGCCCAGGTCCTCGAGCGGGAGGGCCGGCTGCCGGATGCGGTGGTGGCTTGCGTGGGCGGCGGCAGTAACGCCATGGGCCTGTTCGCCGCGTTCCTGGACGACTCCGGGGTGCGCCTCGTGGGGGTGGAGGCTGCCGGGCGCGGGCTCCACACCGGCCAGCACGCTGCGAGCCTGACCGCGGGGAGCCCCGGGGTTCTGCACGGGGCCCACACGTACCTGCTGCAGGACGAGGCCGGGCAAGTGCTCCCCACCCACTCGGTGTCCGCAGGGCTGGATTACCCTGCCGTAGGGCCGGAGCACGCGTATCTAAGAGAAAGCGGGAGGGCGGAGTACCTGGCCGTGACCGACGAGGAGGCCCTGGAGGCCTTCCACCGACTTGCGAGACTCGAGGGAATCCTGCCCGCCTTGGAGCCGGCCCACGCCTTGGCCTGCCTCCCGGCGGTTGTGGCCCGGCTGGGGCCTGACCCGCTGGTGCTGGTGGGACTTTCCGGCCGCGGGGACAAGGACGTGGAGGTCGTCCGCAGGCTCGGGGGGAGCGCGTGAGCCGCCTGCAAGCCTTGTTCCAGCGCGCCCGCGGAGACCGGCGGCCGGCCCTCATGCCGTTCCTGGAGGCCGGGGATCCCGACGTCGCGGTGCTTCGGGAGATGGTGCCGGCCCTGGTAGAGGCAGGGGCCGAGGCGTTGGAGCTCGGAGTTCCCTTCTCCGACCCGGTGGCGGATGGACCGGTCCTGCAGCGGGCTGCACAGCGGGCGCTGTCGCGCGGCGTGCGGCTGGCGGACGTGCTGGTGCTCGCCCGCGAGCTTCGGAGACAGGTCGAGATCCCCATCGCACTCCTGTCGTACGTAAACCCGCTCCTGCGGTACGGCCTCGAACGGTTCTGCCGGGACGCGGTGGAAGCCGGGGTGGACGCGGTGATCCCCGCGGACCTGCCCGTGGACGAGGCAGAGCCGCTCGTACAGGCTGCGCGGGACGCGGGGCTGGACACGGTGTTCCTCGTCGCGCCCACCAGCACCGACGCGCGCATCCGCCTCGCGGCGCACCGGTCCACGGGCTTCCTGTACTGCGTGTCCCTCACCGGCACCACGGGGCCGAGGGACCGGCTGGGCGAAGACGGCCCGGCGTTGCTGCACCGGGTGAAGGGCCTCACGGACCGGCCTGCTGTACTCGGGTTTGGGGTGAGCCGGCCGGAGCACGTGCGGGCTCTGGCTGGCCTGGCGGACGGGGTCATCGTCGGCAGCGCCCTCTACCGGGTGATCGAGGGCTCCGCAGACCCGGTGGCCGCCGCGGTGGAGTTCGTGCGGCCGTTCGCCATGGCCGCGCGCGGCGAGGCCGCAGGCTGACGCCACCGTTGCCGCGCCCCGACGGCAGGAGCGGCCTGCACCGTGGCTTCCCGCTGGCGGGGCGTCTACAATGGCTTGGAGGTGGCATCCGTGGTGGCCGACTTCCAGGACCTGCTCAAGTTGCTCCGCGACCGGCCCGAGTGGCGGGAGGAGCTGCGGCGCGTGCTGCTCACCGATGACCTCTTGGCCCTTCCGAGCGCGGTGCAGCGGCTCGCGGAGACGGTCCAGCACGTGGCGGAACTGCAGGCGAAGACCCAGCGACAGCTGGATGGCCTCGAGCGGTGGTTCGCTCAGCTCTCCCAGGCCCAGGCTAGAACCGAAGAAGCCGTCGCTCAACTCGCCCAGGCCCAGGCCCGCACCGAGGAACGCGTCGGCCGCCTCGAAGAAGCCGTCGCCCAGCTCGCCCAGGCCCAGGCCAGAACCGAACAGGCGGTGCAGCAGCTGGCCCAGCAGGTGGGCCGGCTCTCCGACGCGGTGGGGTTCACCCTGGAGGAGCTGGCCCGGGAGCTCGCGCCTGCCTACCTCGCGGAGCGCTACGGGATCCGGGTCGCGCGGTTGGAGCGCCGCTTTTTGACCGTGGACGGCGAGGAGGTCGAGCTGGACTTCTTCGGCGAGGGCACCCGCGATGGCGAAGAGGTGGTGGTGCTGGGCGAGGTCCGCAGCCGCATCTACGGCCGCGACGTAGAAGCCCTCGCGCGCCGAGCGCGTAGCCTCGCGCCGCAGCTGCGGGGCGTTCCGATCCCAGCCCTGTTCGGTTTCGTGATCCACCCCTCAGCCTCGGAGGCTGCCGCCCGCACTGGGGTCCTGGTCATCGCCGCTGTGCGGCCGTAGCCCGCCGAGACTCGGCGCCCGTGCCCCGTGCGGCACGCGGCTTGCATGGACCACCCCCAGACGCTACGAGCGGGGGTGTCCTTGCAATGCGACGCTGGTTCTTGGACCTCTCCATCCGGACGAAGCTGCTCCTGGGGTTCACCGCGGTGCTTCTGGTCCTCGTGGTGCTGTCGGCCACCGCGTACCGGTCCACCCGGGCAAGCCTTGAGACGGCGGCCTGGGTTGAGCACACCCAGCAGGTGATCGGCACGGCCCAACAGGCGCTGGGGTCGCTGGTGGACATGGAGACGGGCTACCGCGGCTTCTTGGTCACGGGCCGGGAAGAGTTCCTGGAGCCCTACCGGTCCGGCCGCGAGCGGTTCCAGAAGGCCATGGCGGAGCTCAAGCGGCTCACCGCAGACAACCCGGCGCAGGTCCAGCGGTGGGAAGAGATCGAACGCCGTGCCGCGGCCTGGCAGGCCGCCGTGGTCCAGCCCGGAATCCGGGTGCGCCGCGAGGTGGCCTCCGGCCGCGCCCCCTTGCAGCGTGTGGTGGAGTTCGCCGCCCGAAACGGGGGCAAGGCCCAAATGGACGGGATCCGGTCGGTGTTCGCTCAAGCGGTGGGCGAAGAGGAGCGCCTGCTGCAGCAGCGCCTTCAGCGGAACGAGCGCGACGCGGGCCTCCTGCTCAACGTGCTCCTGTGGGGCAGCGTGCTGGCCGTGGGGCTGGGAGCTACGGTGGCCCTCGCCCTCGCCCGCACCCTCACCCGACCCATGCGGCAGCTCTTGAACGCGCTGCGGGACGCAGCGGAAGGCGAGGGGGACCTGACCCGCCGCCTGCCGGTCACCTCCCAAGACGAGGTGGGGGAGGTGGCCCGCTGGTTCAACGCCTTCGTCGAGAAGATCCACCGTACGGTGGCCGGTGTTCGCCAGCTGGCGTCGGAGGTGGCTTCGTCCGCGGAGCAGGTGGCGGCCAGCAGCGAGCAGATGGCCCGGGGCGCCGTGGAGATCTCCCAGGCGGTCCAGAGTGTGGCTTCGGCGGCCGAGCAGCAGGTCCGCAGCGTAGGCGAGACCACGGAGACCGTCCGGCAGATCAGCCGCAGCCTGCAGGACGTAGCCCACAACACCTCCACCGCCGCCCAGGCGGCACAGCAGGCTACGGAGACCGCCCGCGAGGGCGGTGGTCGGGTGCAGCAGGTCACGCGGACCATGGGGGAAATCCGCGAGGGTGCCGACCAGGCCGCGCGCGTGGTGGCGGTGCTGGGCGAAAAGAGCAAGAACATCGGCCGCATCGTGAGCGTGATCAGCGGGATCGCGTCCCAGACCAACCTCCTCGCCCTCAACGCCGCCATCGAGGCGGCTCGCGCCGGGGACCAGGGCCGCGGGTTTGCGGTGGTGGCGGAGGAAGTGCGCAAGCTGGCCCAGGAATCCTCCCAGGCCGCGGACCAGATCGCGGAGATCGTACGGGAGATCCAGGAGGAAACGGAGCGCGTGGTCACCGCCATCAGCCACGCGACGCAGAACGTGGAGCGCGGTGTGCACGTTGTGGAGGAGGCCGGCAGCGCCTTCCAGAACATCCGGGCCAGCGTGGAGAGCGTCACGGGCCAGACGGAGGCCATCTCCGCAGCCACCCAACAGCTGTCGGCCAGCGCACAGCAGATCGAGGCCATCGTGACCCAGCTGCTCCAGACCGCCCAGCAGAACTCCGCGTCCGCCGAGCAGGTGAGCGCGGCCACGGAGGAGATCTCCGCCAACACCCAGGAGCTGTCGGAGAGCGCGCAACGCCTGGCGAAGGCCGCCAGCACCCTCCAGCAGCTCGTAGGGCAGTTCGCCGTCTAGTGGGACGAGGGCCGGGGCCAAGCTCCGGCCCTCAACCTTTTCCACGCCACAGGACCGATAGGTCTAACGCCGGGTGGCCTGATGCTGGGCCAGGGCCCGTTTCAGGCGCGCGGCGGCTGGGTCCGTGGTGCGGCCGCGGGACCCAAACACGGGGGTGCTCTTCGCCTCCCGCCGAGCAGGCGCCGACTCCAGCCGGTCGCAGGCCGCTTCCAGCAGGGCCGCCATCTCGTCCTGCCAGCGGCCCAGCTCCGCACGGACCGCCCGCAGGGCTGCGGCGCGGCACCACAGCCCCACGCCCACCACCACCACGCCCTGAAGGACCCACAGCCACGCCACGTCCATCACCGTCCGAACCCCTCCTGGATCAGGAGGGCCCGTAGCCGCACGAGGGCGGCGGCCTGGATCTGGCACACCCGCGACTCCGTGAGGTCCAGCACCGCTCCGATCTCCGACAGGCTCAGGCCCTCGTAGTAGTACAGGCCGAGCACGATTCGCTCGCGCTCAGAGAGCCGCGCGAGGCCGCGGCGCAAGGCGTCCAGGACCTCTGCCTGCTCCACCAGCTCCTCCGGGCCTTCGCCGGGAGTCGGCACGTCCACGGACGCCTGGCGCACCAGCTCTTCGAAGGACGACACCACGAGACCGTGCAGGCGCCCGAGTTCCGCGTCCAGGTGGTCCGGCTCGAGCCCCACCTCCGCCGCCAGCTCCTCGCGCGTGGGCTCACGGCCCAACATCCCCTGCAGGCGCTCCTGGGCTTGTTCGATGCGGCGCAGCCGCTGCCGGTCCGACCGCACGGCCAGGTCCAGGCTCCGCAGGTGGTCGAGGATCGCACCCCGGATCCGGTGCCACGCGAACGTCTCGAACCGCACGCCGTGGCCGGGGTCGTACCGGTCCAGCGCCTCCAGCAAGCCCACCAGCCCGTAGCCCTCCAGGTCTTCCCGCGACACGTGGGGCGGTAGCGAGCTGGACAGCTTGCGGACCACCGCGCGTACGAGCGGCGCGTAGCGCAGGACTTGCTCGTCCCGCGGCCCCCGCTGAGGCCTCACACTCCCCACGGCTACAGCTCCCGCTCGACCCCCGCAGCGGTCCGGACCGTGACCCGGCCTGTCCCCACGTACAGCGCCACCGTGCGGCTCACGCTCCCTCCCACGTCCTCGCCGTGCAGACGCAGCCCCCCCTCCCGGAGCTGCTCCCGCACCGCCTCCACGTTGCGGATCCCGAGGTTCAGGGGGCTCGTAGGCGGGAGGGCGAACATGCCTGCCCCGCCGACGATGCGTACCGCGGTCCTCCCCGCGTCCGCGCCTGCCTCTTCCAACGCGCGCACGAGCGCGGGGACGGCGGTGTCAGCGAACTTGAACGGTGCCTGCCCGTCCCCGAACGCCCGGGGCAGCATCACGTGCGCCATCCCACCCACGAGCGGGCGGGGGCAGTGCACCACCACGGCCACGCACGACCCGAGCCCCGCGGCCACCAGCACCGCGTCCGGCCGGCTCGTGACCACCCCCTCCCCCATCCCCACGCGCACCACGAACCCGCCCGGACGGCGCGCTCCCGCGGTCGCCTCCGACGCCCCCCGTCCGAGGGGCTGCGGCTCCGGCCTAGGCCGACGCTGCACGGCTCCCCCCCGCGGACTTCCGGTAGAAGAACGGCGAGGTGGGTTCCAGCCCCAGCTCCCTCGCGCCCACCACCTGCTCCGCCGCGCCCACGAACAGGTAGCCACCTGGCTGCAGCGCCTCCACAAACCGGCGGTACAGGGCCCGCTTGGCGTCCTCCGTGAAGTAGATGACCACGTTGCGGCACAGGACCAGGTGCCAGGGGCCTCCGAAGGGGTCCGACAATAGGTCGTGGCGGCGGAACCGCACCCGCTGGCGCAGCTCGGTCCGTACCCGCCACAGCCCGTCCTCTCGGACGAAGAAGCGCGCCCGGCGCGCGGCGTCCACGTGTCGCACGTCCGCATCGCGGTAGCACCCCTCCTCCGCCTGCACCAGCACCCCGCGGTCCACGTCCGTGCCGAGCACCGACCAGCCGCCGCCCGGGTCCAACTCCGCCAGCAGCATGGCCACGCTGTACGCCTCCGCGCCGTTCGAGCAGCCCGCGCTCCACACCCGCAGGCCCCCGAACCGGCTCCGCAACTCGGGCAGAACCCGGCGCTCGAGCACCGCGAACAGCTCGGGGTTTCGGAAGAACTCCGAGACGTGGATGGTGAGCCGGTCCACCAGGTCCTGAAGGAGGGAGGGCTCCTGCCGGGCCTGAGTCAAGAAGTTTGCGAGCGACGCGACCCCCATGCGGTGCAGCGCCGCCTGCACCCTGCGCTCCATGGAGTCGGGCCGGTAGGCTCCCAGGTCGAGGCCAAGTCGGTCGCGCAGGAGTTGGACCAACGCCGCGTACTCACGCACGGCACCCCTCCAGGAGGGTCTGCGCGAGCGAGGCGGCGGCTTCCCGCACGCGGCGTTCGTCCTCGTCCGCAAACGCCGCCTGCAGCCGGGCCAGGCTCAGCACGGCCACCCGTTCTCCCCGGTGTTCTGCCGGGACCGCGAGGAAGCCACGCAGGGCCCCTCCGCGGAAGCCACGGCCCCGCGACGGCACCCGTACACACCGTCCCGTCTCGAGCACCCACGCCCGCAGCCCCGGGCCCACACGGAAGGGAACGCCTTCCAACAGGTCCAGGGGCCTACCGACGGAGGCGGCGGGCACCAGGCCGTCTTCGCCGCGCACCCACACCGTCCCGAGGTCGAAGGGCACCCGCTCGCGGAGCGAGCACAGCGCCTGCTCGCACGCGCGGAGGACTTGGGGAGTCACGGGGTGCCCTCCACCACCCGCACCACCTCCTCCGGGATGCGGTCCAGGGGCAGAACGAAGTCCGCGACGCCGGCTTCGACCACCGCCCTCGGCATGCCGTACACCACGCTGGTCTCCTCGTTCTGGGCGATCACCGCGCCGCCCGCGCGCTTGATGCGGCGACACCCCTCGAGACCGTCGCGCCCCATGCCCGTCAGCACCACCGCCAGGGCAGGCGAGAACCACCGCGCCACCGCGCTGAAGGTCACGTCCGCACACGGTTTGAGCACGTCCTGTGGCTCCGGCTCCCGGACCATCCACCGTCCGTCCCACACCTCCAGCTGGCGCCCGCCCGGCGCCACGTACACCACGCCCGGGGCGGGTTCTGTGCCGTCCTGGGCTTCCTCCACCCGCATCGCACCCACCTCGTCCAGCCTGCGGGCCAGGCTGGTGGTGAAACCCGCGGGCATGTGCTGCACCACCACGACGGGTGTGCGCAGGTTCGGTAGCCGTGCGAACAAGGACGCGAGCGCGTTTGGACCTCCGGTGGACGCGGCGACCGCTACCATGCGCACCGGGCCCGTACGGCTCCGCGACCGGGCCCGTGCCCGCGCCGCGGCCTTGACCTTCTGCACGAGCGCCGCGAGGGCCACCCCGGTCCAAGGCTCCTGGGGTTTGGCCTCCACCTCCACCGCGCCGAGCTGCAGGGCGCGCACCGCCAGGTCCGCTCCCTGCGGGGAGTGCGCGCTCAAGACCACCACGGGCACAGGGTGGTGGCGGACCAGGGCCTGCAGGGTCCCTAGCCCGTCCAGCACGGGCATCTCCAAGTCCAGGGTGACCACGTCGGGCCGCAGCCGTGCGGCCAGCTCCAGGGCCTGCACGCCGTTACTCGCCAGGCCCACCACCTCCACCTCCGGGTCCTGCGCGAGTGCCGACGCCAGCAGTTGCCGGAACACCGCAGAGTCGTCCGCCACGAGCACCCGGACCCGCTTCACGACCCTAGCCACCTCCGGGCTGTGGGCCGGCTGTCCTCAGACCACGCTACGCCCACGGTGAACTGGCGAGCTCGTTCAAAGCGCGGCCGGACCCACACCACGCGGCCCCACAGGTTCAACGATCGCGGTCCCACCACCAGCACCCGCTCGCCCACCGCTGGCTCCGGCCACGGGTTTTCCAGCTCCAGCCGGCCTCCGCCCTCGGACAGGTCTGCCAGGAGGGCACCCACCGGCCGCACCGGCCAGCGGTCGAGTCGCCGTACCGCCACCTGTAGCGAGAGCCGCCGCCGCGCCCCCGTTCGCCGTTCCACGGGCACCGGGCCCGCGTCCACGCGCACGTAAACCGCCTCCACCGGCCCGGGCACGGACCGGGTGACGGTGCCCCGGAACTCCCACGCGCCGTCGTCCGCGTACACCCGAGCCCGCACCGGCGTGCCCGAGGGCGGGAGGACGGGCCTGGCGCCTTCCAGTGGCGCGCTGAGCGTGACTTCGGTCGGGGCCACGTCCTCCACGCGCACCGCGTACGCGCGGTCCGCCACCCACAGCTCGACCCGCTGGTTCACCCGGAGCCGCACCTCTCACCCCTGGGGCAGCCACCGCCGGGCGGCCTGGGACCGCGCGCTGGCCACGTCGCCCGGTACTTCCGGGCTGTACGTCAAGTAGCTCAAGGGCAGGTGCAGAGCCGCCAGCGCCTCGTGCAGCGTCGCGGCGTCCACCTCGTCCAGGTGGGTGAGCACGCACCGGGTGGCGCCGAGCTCCTGGAGGTCTTCCTGCGCCCGCCGCAGCACGGCGGCGGAGGCCGTCGCGGAAAGCACCAGGTGCACCTCGTGGGCCCGGGTCCGGGACAGGACGTTGCGCACTTCCTCCCAGCGCTCTCCCATGGACGGGTGAACCCCGGGGAGGTCCACCAGCAGAACCTCTGCGCGCAGGTCCCGCTCCAGCGCGGAGAGGGGGTGGACGGGGACTCCCAGGGCCTTCCCGTACTCGGCCAGCTGTCGCGAGGCGCCGACCCTCCACGTGTCACCGGCCACCAGGTGCACGTCCCACCCGCGCATGCGGAACTCGCACGCCAGCTTCGCGATGGTGGTGGTCTTGCCCGCGCCCGTGGGGCCCACGAACGCCACCCGGCGGCACCGTCCGCGGGCGAGGCGGATGGCTGCAGCCGCCCGCCACCGCGGAGGCGGTGGCGGCGGGGCAGCGCGGGGCATGGCGATCACCTCCACGCCGCCCGGGTCCAGCCACCGCCACCACCGGGGAGGTCTCCGCTCCCGCGCGTACAGCACCACCGCGTCCGGCCCCAGGTCCTGGCGGACCCGGTCCAGGGCCTGCTCCACCGTGGGGGCTTCATACCGACGGGCCAGCATCCAGGCTCACCGTCCCGAGCTTGTTCAGGTCCACGTCCGGTTCGAGCTCTTCGAACGCCACCACCGGGAGCTGCGGGACCGTTCCCTCCAAGAGCCGGCGCACCGCAGCCCGCACGCTCGCGGAGCACAGCAGCACGGGATTCCCGCCCGTCCCCGAGGCTTGCTCCCACGCAGTCTGTGCGGCTTTTGGAAGGCGTCCCAGGACCTCCACGTCCGCGGGCTTCCCCTGGGCAGCCTCCAACAGCGCACTCTCCACCTTCGGGTCCAACACCAGCACCGGCAGCCGGCGGTGCTCGTCCAGCAGGTGCTGGTACAGGCCCCGTCCCAGGGCGCGGCGGACGAGCTCCGCGAGCCTGTCGGGGTCCTTCACGGACCGGCCCACGTCCGACAGCGTCTCGAGGATGGTGACGAGGTCGCGGATGGGTACGCCCTCCTGCAGCAGCCTCTGCAGCACCCGCTGCACGTCGCCCACAGTCAGCACCTGGGGGACCAGTTCGTCCACGAGGGCCTTCTGGCGCTCCCGCAGCCGGTCCAGCATCTCCTGGACGTCCTGGCGCGACAGCAGCCGCCAGCCCCACCGCCGCACCACCTCCGCCAGGTGCGTCGCCACCACCACGGACGGCTCCGCCACCGTGTACCCGCTCGCTTCCGCCACCGGCCGCTCTGCCTCGGAGATCCACACCGCGGGCGTCCCGAACGCAGGGTCCGTGGTGCGCATCCCCGGAAGCTCCGGGGCGTCGGGGGAGGCCTGCACCGCCAGCAGCCCGCTCGGCACCACCTCGCCCCGGGCGACCTCCACGCCGCGGACCGTGATGCGGTACTCCCGCGCGCCGAGGCTCGGCTCGTCCCGCACCCGGACGGGCGGGACGACCAGCCCCAGGGTTGCGGCCACCTGGCGCCGCAGGGCCACGATGCGGTCCAGGAGGTCTCCGCCCTGCGTGGGCTGCACCAGCCCCACGAGGCCGTAGCCGATCTCCAGGCTGAGGGGCTCTACGTCCGCGACGGCCGGTGCTGCCTCGGGTGTAGCGGTCCGCGAGGGCGGGGGCGCGGCGGCAGGCGGAGGCGTCCGCGCGGCCAACCCTGCGGCCACCAGCGCGCCACCGACGGACAAGAAGGCCAGCGAAGGTAGCCCGGGGAACAGCCCCAACAGACCGACCACGGCGCCGGCGGCCACAAGCGGCCGCCACCGCGCGGTGAGCTGCGACGCCAGGTCCGCGCCCAGGTGCTCGCCCCCCGCGGTCCGGGTCAGGATCAGCCCGCTGGCTGCGGACAGCAACAGCGAGGGGATCTGCAGCGCGAGCCCGGCGCCCACCGCCTGCAGGGCGAAGGCGGACGCTGCTTCCGTAGCGCTCATGCCCCTGGCCATCCCCACCCCGAACCCGCCCAGGAGGTTGGCGGCGGTGATCACGAGCCCCGCGATGGCGTCTCCGCGCACGAACTTGCTGGCGCCGTCCATGGCGCCGAAGAAGTCGGACTGCCGCTCCACCTGGCGCCGCCGCTCCCGGGCCGCCTCCTCCGTGAGCGTGCCCGCGTTCAGCTCGGCGTCGATGCTCATCTGCTTGCCGGGCATGGCGTCCAACGCGAAGCGGGCAGCCACCTCCGCCATGCGGCTCGTGCCGTTGGTCACCACCACGAACTGCACGGTGAGCAGGATGGCGAACAGCACGAGCCCCACGACCAAGTTCCCGCCCACCACGAGGCCTCCGAAGGCAGCCACCACGCTGCCCGCCGACCCCTGGGTGAGGATCAGCCGCGCCATGGCCACGTTGAGCCCCAGGCGGCCCAGGGCCGCGGCCAGCAGCAGGGAGGGGAACACCGACAGCTGCAGCGGGTCCGAGGCGTACGCGGTGGCCATCAGCACGACGACGGACAGGGCGAGGTTGCCGACCAGCAACAGGTCCACGAGCGCGGTGGGCAACGGCACCACCAGCGTGGCGGTGACCAGGAGGAGACACGCGGCCAGGGCCAGGTCGCTGCGCTGGAGGAGCCTCTGGCCCGCGGTCACAGGGGTACCTCCCGCAGGCGGCCCGCGCGGTACAGGAGCGCCAGGATCTCCGCCACAGCCCGGTACAGGGCGGGTGGGATGGCGCCGCCCAGCGGCACCCGGCGGTACAAAGCCTGCGCGAGCGGGGGGTTCGGCACCGTGGGCACCCCGTGACGCCGGGCCGTCTCCCGGATCCGCTCGGCGACAGCGCCCGCGCCCTTGGCCACCACCACCGGGGCCGGCGTGTGGGGAGGTGCGTACCGCAAGGCCACCGCCAGGTGCGTCGGGTTCGTCACCACCACCGTGGCCCGGGCCACGTCCCGCAGCATCCGCCGCCGGGCGAGCTCCCGCTGTCGGGCCCGCTGCCGGGCGCGCACCAGCGGGTCGCCCTCGGTCTCCCGAAGGTCCTCCCGGACCTCCTGGCGCGTCATCCGCAACCCCCGCTCGTGCTCGAACCGCTGGTACAGGTAGTCGAGGACACCGAGCAGCCCGAGCGCGAGTCCACCCCGCCACGCCACGTCCCGGAGGACAGCCCCCACTTGAACGGCCAGCTCCCCAGCCGACGGCGCGAGCGGCCCGGGGTCGGCCACCACTTGCCGCAGGGGCGCCCACACCGCCGCCACCACCGCGGCCAGCTTCAACGCAGCCTTCAGGAGTTCGGCGGCGGACCGCAGGGAGAACAAGCGCTCCAAAGCCCGCAGGGGGTTTAGCCGGTCCAGCTGGGGCTCCAGAGGTTTTGCCGTGAACAGCCCGCCGGTCTGTGCCACGCCCGCCACGACCCCCACCGCGAGCGCGGCCAGCACCACCGGCGCCAGGACCCGCGCTCCCGCCTCCAGGCCCTCCAGGAGCGCCAGGCCGGGGCGGTCCACCCGCGGCGCCGCCAGGGCGCGTTGCGCGTACGCCACGAAGCCGCCCGCGACCCACGGCGCGGCCGCCGTGGCCGCCGCGGTGGCCGCCAGCAGGGCTAAGGCCTGCGTGAGGTCCGCGCTGCGGGCCACCTGCCCGCGCCGGCGGGCTTCCTGGCGCCTTCGAGGGGTCGCGGGCTCGGTGCGCTGGCTGCTCATGATGGTGCGGCGTGGTCCGCCGCACCGCGGGTATGCACAGCCCGTGCCGGCCGGTCAGCCGACCTCCAGGGTGGCCAGCGCACCCACTTCCGCCAGCAGGTCCGCCAGCACCACCAGCAACAGCGGGAGTTCCTCCTGGCTGAGCCCCAGGCGTTCGAGGGCGCCCTCGCTGCACCGGTGCAGGAGCTGGTCGGTCCCCACCCCGAAGCCCAGCATCACGCTCACGGCGTCCGCCACGTGCACCGCGTCCGCGAGGCCCGGTTCCGGCACCTCGTCTGGGCGGTGGTGGTGCTCGATGGCCTGCACCAGGGCATCCGGGAGGCTCCACCGCCGGGCCGCCTCGGCACCCACCTGCGCGTGGTCGCAGCCTAGGACCGCCCGCTCGGCCTCCACGAAGTCCGCCCCCTGTTCCACCGCCTCCAGCACCGCTGGGTACTGCTCCTGCAGGCTGTGGCTGAGGGCCATCTTGCCGATGTCGTGCAGCAGCCCGGCCACGAACGCCGCTTCCGCGTCCAGTCCGCGGGTCTGAGCCAGGTGCCGGGCTACCGTGGCCACCGCCAGGGCGTGCTGCCACATCCGCACCCGGTCCAGGCCGTACCCCGGCGCGCCGCGCGCGAACGCGTCGTACGCCACCGCCGTGAACAGCAGGCTGCGCACCGCCCCAAACCCCACGAGCACCACCGCGTCCCGGAGGGTTGCCACGCGCCGGGTGCGCATGTACAGCGCGGAGTTCGCAAGCCGCAGGACCCGCGCCGCCAGCACCGGGTCTCGGCCCACCACCTCCGCGACGGACTCCGCAGAGCTCGTGAGGTCGTCCAGCAGCCGCATGGCCTCCAGCACGTGCGCCGGCAGCGGCTCCAGGAGGTCAAAGGCCAGCAGCACCCGGTCCGGGACGCGGCTCACGGCCACCTCCGGAGTACAGCGCCCACACCCGCCAACGTCCGATCCCAGATCGCGGTCACACCGCCCAGGGTGTGGGGCAGGAACGCACCCACCAGCACCAGCGCGAGCCCCACCTTGAGGGGCAGGCTCACGAGGAAGACGTTCACCTGCGGCGCGGCGCGCGCGCCGAGCGCCAGCGCGGTCTCCACAGCCATGGACGCGGCCACGAAGGGCGCGGCGACCTGCACGCCCGCCAGGAAGCTGGCTGCGAACAGCTCGAACCCCGCCTCCACGAAGGGCACGAGCGACGGGAGCTGGTCCGGGCGCAGGCGGTCGAAGCTCAGGCCGAGGAGCCGCAGGGCCTGGTGGTGGGTGTCCGTCGCGAAGTACGCCACCAGCGCCAGGGTGGACCAGAGCCGTGCCAGCACCGTGGACTCGTGTCCGTGCACGGGGTCCACCAGCTGGCCGGACCCCAGCCCCAGCGTGAGCTCCGCCACCTGCCCGCCCACCTGCACCGCCACGAACGCCAGCGCCACGCCCCAGCCCAGGAACAGGCCCACAGCCAGCTCCTTCAGCAGAAGGGCGGCGAACGAACTGGCCTCAAGGCCTCCTACGCTCTCCAGCGGCGCGGAGGCGGCCACGAACAGGCTGAGCCCCGCGCTGGCGGCCGCAGGCACCCGGGGCCCGCCCAGGGCAGGCAGGGCCAGCAGGAAGCCCGCGACACGGCCGGTCGCCAGCAGCCAGGGGACCACGAAGCCCCAGCTCACGGTACCCACTCCGGCAGCCCCCGCAGCAGGGCTGCGGTGAACCGCAGCAGCTGCTGGGCCATCCAAGGGCCCAGCAGCACCGCCACCGCCCCCACCGCCACGACCTTGGGCACGAAGGACAGGGTGGCCTCCTGCACCTGGGTGAGGACCTGCACCAGGCCCACCGCCACCCCCGCCAGCAGGGCCACGCCCAGCACCGGCAGCGCAACCAGTGCGGCCACCGCCATGGCTTCCTGCCCCAGCGCCACCAGCCCGTCCAGCGTCATCGGAAGCTCAGCAGCAACGCGCGCGCCACCAGATGCCAGCCGTCCACGAATACGAAGAGCAGAAGTTTGAAGGGCAGGGAGATCAGCACGGGCGGCAGCATCAGCATCCCCAGGGACAGCAAGACGCTACTCACCACCATGTCCACCACCAGAAACGGGACGAACAGCAGCGAGCCCAGGAGGAACGCGGCGCGCAGCTCGCTCGTTACGAAGGCGGGGATCAGGACGTGCGTGGGCACGTCCTCGCGGCTGCGGGGCCTCGGAAGCCGGGCCATGGACACGAACAGGGCCAGGTCCTCCTCACGGGTCTGGCGGAGCATGAACTGCCGCAGGGGCCTGAGGCCCCGGTCCAGCGCCTGGGCCTGCGACAGCTCGCCCCGCAGGTACGGCTGCAGACCCTCCCGGTTCGCCCGGTCGAGGGTGGGCGCCATGGTGAACAGGGTGAGGAACAGCGCCAGGCCCACCACTACCTGGTTGGGCGGCACCGTGGGCACGCCCACGGCGCTGCGGACCAACGACAGCACGATCACGATCCGCGTGAAGGACGTCAGCAGGATGAGCAGGGCGGGTGCGGTGGCGAGCACCGTGAGCAGCAGGAGGACCTGCAGGGACGTGGACACCTGCTGGGGCGAGTCGGAGGCCGACACCCGGAACTCCACCACGGGCAGCGGCGCCGCGGCGGCAGGCCCCGCCAACAGCAGCACGCAGCCCAGCAGAAGCCACCAGCGCACTACCGACGCTCCTCGCCCAGGCCACCCCGGCCCCGTCGGGCCGGTGGGCCTTCGGGACCGGCTCGCATCCGGCGGAGCCGCTCCGCAGCCGCCCGCAGGCGTTCTCCGAAGGCGGAGGGGGTCTCGGCGGACGTCGGCCCGAGCTCGCAGAGCACCGACAGGTGCTGGCCCAAGAGCAGGCGGCGGCCCTCAACCTCCACCACGTACAGCCCAGCCTGCGGAGACAGCCGAACGGCCTCCCGCACCCGCACGGTGCCGCCCACTCCTGTAGGCGAGAGCCGCACGAGCAGGAACCGCGTGAGGAACACGAGCCCGACCACCACCGCGAGGCCGGCCAGCGCACGCAGCAGTGTGGAACCCGCCCCGAACTCTGAGCCCTCCGCCGGCGCGGCCCACACGGGCGCACAGGCTGCCAGCACGGACGCTGCGACGACAGCGGCTCTCACGCGCCGTCCTCCAGCGCCCGACCCAGCCCCCGAAGCCGATGCTCCGGGCTCAGGATCTCCGTGACCCGCACCCCGAAGTTCTCCTCGATGACCACCACCTCGCCCCGCGCGAACAGGCGCTCGTTCACGTACAGGTCCACCGGCTCGCCTGCGGCCCGCTCCAGCTCGATCACCGCCCCCAGGCCGAGGGACAAGACGTCCCGGATCCGCATCCGCGTCCGGCCCAGCTCCACGGTGACCTGCAAGGGGACGTCCAGCAGGAGGTCGAGGTTGCGGCCCGGGTGGGGCACCGTACGCGGTTCCAGCGGCTCGAACTCCACCGGACGCGCCGCCGGGGCGTCCGCGGGTGGAGGGGGAGGTGGAGGCGGCGGAGGGCTTCCCGCCACCCGTCGTGCCGCGCGCGTGCCGAGCTCCACCAGCACGGGGAGGACGGCGGCGTCGTACAGCTGGTAGAAGGTGCTCTCCAACAGCCCTTCCACCACTAGGCGGAAGGTCACCCGCACGACCTCCTCGCCGGCAGGCCGCAGGGCTTCCACCGCCTCCTCGTGGTCCAGCACCAGCACCTCGGGCGGGGAGATCGTGACGGTGGCCCCCAGGAACTCGGCCAGGGCGGTGGTGGCGGAGCCCATCATCTGGTTCATGGCCTCGCCCGCGCCACTCAGCAGCAGCTCCCGGTCCAGCGGCCGCGAGCCGGTGCCGTCTCCGCCCATCATGAGGTCCACCAGCACCCGCACGTCCTCCTCGCGCATGAGGAGGAAGCTGCGGCTCTCCACCGCACCCGCGATGGTCACCCCGACCCCCACGTGTCCGAGGAAGGCGCTCCGGTTTACCGCGGACCACGAGAGGGACTCGGCCCGTGGGGAGGTGATCTGGACACGGCGGCGGACCAGTTGCGACAGCGCCGTGGCCGCCGACCCCATGGCGATGTTGGACACCTCGCCGAGCAGGTCCAGGGGGTCCACTCGCGGCGAGCTAGGCATGGCGGGCTGCCTCCTCCCGGGCCAGGATCTCCACCGCGAGCCGCCGGCCCACCCGGCCCGGCCGGGCCCGGAACACCGGAGAGCCCTCTACGAGCACGTCCACAGGCGCGTGCGCCACCCGGTCCAGCCGGATCACGTCGCTGGGCGCCAGCGCCGCCAGCTCCCCTACCGTCACGTGTGCCCGGCCCAGCTCCACGCGCACGGGCACCGTCACCTCCTCCACGGTCTGCCGCAAGGCCTCTGCCTGGCTCGTGCGGGAGGGTGCGCGGAACAGGGTCGTGGCGCTCAGGAGGCTCAGGATGGGCTGCAGAAGCAGGTACGGGAGGCACAGGTTCATCCGGTACGACTGCTGCGGGGTCTCCACCTGGAAGTACACGAGGAGGACGACGTCCGTGGGCCCTGCGATGGGCGCGAACTGGGGGTTCGTCTCCATTCCCAGCAGCACGGGCCGCACGTCCACCACGGACTGCCACGCGTCGTGCAGCAAGGGCAGCAGGCGCTGCATGAGGCGTTCCACCAGGCCCCGCTCCAGCTCCGTCAGGGGCCGGGCGGTGCCCTCCGCCCGGCCGGGGCCGCCCAGCAGCCGGTCCACCATAGCGAGGGCGAAGGCGCCACCCAGTTCCAGCAGCGCGCGGCCCTCCAGCGGTTCCAGTTTGAACAGGGCGATGACGGTGGGCGTGGGCACCGAGCGGACGAACTCCTCGTAGCTCAGCTGTTCCACCGAGCGCACGGTCACGTGCACGGGGAAGCGCAGGTGTACGGACAGAGCCATACCCGCCATGCGGGCGAAGGCGCCGTGCAGGATGGAGACGGTGCGGAGCTGGTCCTTGGAGAAGCGGTCGGGTCGGCGGAAGTCGTACGGCCGCACCGCCCGGCCCGGCTGCGGCGGTTGTGCCACCGTCACGTCGCCCGCCTGCAGGGCCGCCACCAGCTGGTCGATCTCCTGCTGGGACAGGAGCTCCCCGCTCATTGGGCCACGAGCTCCGAGAAGTACACCCCGTCCACCCGCAGGGGCGTCTGCGCACCCTCGTTCAGGCGCTCCACCAGCTCCCGCTCGAGCCGCTCCCGGCCCCCGGCGCTTCGGAGGTCCTCGTAGCGGCGGCCCGTGAGGTGACGGACCACCACGTCCTGCCAGCGGAACTTCTCCTCCGCCGCTGACTCCTTGAGCGCCTCACCGCTCAGCGGGCCGTGCACCCGCAGCGCCAGGGTGACCTTCAGATACCGGAAGCCGTCCGCGGGGTCCAGGTTCACTACGAAGCTTCCCAGCGGGACCACCGCGGGGTGGAGTTTGGGCTTCGCGTCCCGCGGACGCGCCAGGAGCGCGCCCGCGGCGGCCGCTCCGGCCACCAGAACCACCACGAGCACCACCAGCCCCGGCTTCGCGGCCCCGCGCTCGTGCGCCGGTCGTCCCATCGCCTCGCCTCCGCGGAAGCGGGTGGCCTGCAACTTCCGTGCCGGAGGAACGCGTTAGGGGCGCAGGAGGACGATCTCCACCCGCCGGTTCCGCGCCAGGCTGCGCGGGTCGTCCCCGGGTCGCGCCGGCCGCGAGTCGCCGTAGCCCACGATGGTGAAGCGGGTCCCGTCCGCACCGGAGAGGGCCGCCAGCCGACGGACCACCGCGCCGGCGCGGGCGCTACTGAGCTCCCAGTTGGACGGGAACCGGAAGGTCCGGATGGGCCGGCTGTCCGCGTGCCCCTCCACCCGGACCCGCAGGTCTGGCCGGGCCCGCAGCGCTTGCGCCACCGCGCGCAGCACCGGGTCCGCTTGCGGCCGCAGGTCGGCGCTGGCGGTGTCGAACAGGAGAGGCCCCGCCATGGACACCCGTAGCCCTTCGGGCGTGACCCGCACCTTTACCTCGGACCCGAGGCCCGAGGCCAGCACGCGGCGCTGGATGTCTGTCGCAAGACCTTGCAGGAGCTGTTCGGTGGGATCGACGGCAGGCGTGGGCTGCGGCGCCTCGCCCTCCAGCACCCCGCTGCCGCCGTCCAGCACGCCGTGGGAGCCGTCCGGCATGCCGAAGGAAGCGGTGGCCGCCCGGAACCCCGCCACCACCCTCCGGAACTTGGCCAGGTCCAACTGGGACAGGGAGTACACCATGATGAAGTACGCCATGAGCAGGGTGATCAAGTCCGCGTAGGTCACCAGCCAGCGCTCCATGCCGCCCCCGTGGCCGTGGCCTCCCCCGCCTCCCGCGTCGCGCCGGCGCCGGCTCACCGGGGGCTCACCGCGGGGGAGGGCGCCGACGCCGTAGCGGTCCCAGACGCCGCCTCACGGCTGACCCTGGCCCGTAGCGCGGGCGGCAGGAACGCCCTCAGCTTCTCCTCGATGACGCGCGGGTTCTCGCCCGCCTGGATGGCCAGCACCCCCTCGGTCACCACCTGCCGCAGCAGGACTTCCTCCTGCGAGCGGGCGCGGAGCTTGTTGGCCAGGGGCAGGAACACGAGGTTCGCCAGCGCCACGCCGTACAGGGTGGCGATGAAGGCCGCGGCCAGCATGTGGCCTAGCTTCGACGGGTCGTCCAGCTGCTGCATCATGTTGATCAGGCTGATCACGGTACCGATGATCCCCAGGGTGGGCGAGAAACCCGCCATGGTGCTGTAGATACTCTCCCCAACCCGGTGGCGCTCCTCCATGAGCTCCACCTCGGTCTCTAGGATCTCCCGCACCACCGCGGAGTCGGTGCCGTCCACCACCAGGCGGACGCCTTTGGCCAGGAAGGGGTCTTCGCCCTCCCGGATCTCGCTTTCCAGACTCAGCAGGCCCTCGCGGCGGGCCCGGTCTGCGAAGCGGATGAGCCGGTTCATGGTCCCCGGGATGTCCACGGGCCGGTGGAGGAACGCGTGCAGGGTCACCCGCGGGAGGTCCAGCACCTGCTTGAGCGAGTACGACACCACCGTGGCGCCCAGCGTGCCACCGAACACCAGCAGGAACGCAGGCACGCTTACGTAGTACTCGGGCTTTCCCCCCTTCAGGAGGGCTCCCAGGGCCACGCTGGCCCAGCCCACCACCAGGCCGAGGAGGGTCGCGAGGTCCATGTTTCACCCGTTCCCTTCGGAGTCGCCGCGTTCGGGGGAGCGGCAGCAAGCCAGCCGGTACGCCAGCACCCGGGCCACCACCTCGTCCACGGACTCGTGCACCACGTAGCGGTGGCCCGTGGTGAGGGAGATCACCGTGTCCGGGGTAGCCTCCACGGACTCGATGAGCTCCGCGTTGATGACGGTTTCGGTCCCGTTCAGCCGCGTGACTCGGATCATGCGCTCCGGCCGGCGGGGCCCCTGACAGGGGCCCCGCCGCTCCCGGAGGGTTTATCGGCGCAGGGAGATCAACTCTTGAAGGAGCTCGTCGGAGGTGGTGATCACCCGGGCGTTGGCCTGAAAGCCCCGCTGGGCCGTGATCATGTTGGTGAACTCCTGTGCCAAGTCCACGTTGGACATCTCCAGGGCACCCGCGGTGAGGCTGCCCCGGCCGCCCGTGCCGGCCTCGCCCACCGCGGCCGGCCCGGAGTTCGACGACTCCGCGTACAGGTTGCTGCCCGCCTTCATGAGCCCGCCCGGGTTCGTGAACAGGACCAGCGCCACCTGTCCGATGGTCTGGGTGCGGCCGTTGGAGTACAGGCCGGTGATCACGCCGTTCCCGTCGATGGAGAAGGACTCCAGGCTCCCCGTCGCGTAGCCGTCCTGGCTGCGGAGCGCGACCGTGGACGCGCCGCCGTACTGGGTCAGCGCCGCGAAGTCCAGCGTGAGACCGAGGGGAGCTGCCCCTGTCCCGGGGTCGAAGGAGAGGGAGGCCGTCCCGCCGGTGTCCACCACCCCGGAGTCGAGGAAGGTGACGACCCCCGTGCCCACGTCGCTGCCCTGGTACCGGGCGGTCCAATCCCACGCGTTGGTCCCGGTCTTCTCGAACTCCACCAGGAGCTCGAGCGGGTTCCCAAGGGAGTCGAACACGGTGACGGTGGTGGTCCACCTCTCCCCCACGGCGGCGCCCGCGTTCAGGTTCCCGCCGAACTGCGCCAGGGTCGTGGCCCGCGGCGGGATCTGGCTGCCCACGGGGATGGTGAGCGGCGCCAGCGGGCCCGCGGTGTCCACGGCGCCGGCGGCGTCCGCGGGCCAGCCCATGAGCCGCATCCCGCTGCTGGCGTGCACCAGGGCCCCCTGGCTGTCCAGGACGATGGCCCCGTCCCGCGTGTAGAACTGCCGCAGCCCGTCGCCCACCACGAGGAACCCGTCGCCCTGGATAGCCAGATCCGTGAGGTTGCCCGTGTACTGCAGGTTGCCTTGGGTGAACAGGGTGTCCACGCTGCCCACCTGGACCCCCAGACCCACCTGTACCGCGTTGGTCCCGCCCCGCGCCTCCGACGGCGCCTGCGCGCCCCGGATGGTCTGGCTCAGCATCTCCGCGAAGTTCACGCGACTCGCCTTGAACCCCACGGTGTTCACGTTCGCGATGTTGTTGCCAATCACGTCCATGCGGACCTGGTGGTTCCGCAGACCGGACACGCCGGCGAACAGAGACCTCAGCATCCCTCCCTCCTCAGTAGGGCCCCCTCCGAGGGGACCGGCCCCGGTTGAGTTCCTCCTACGCGATCCCCGCGCCGTCGATGTGCGTGAACACCCGGAGCCGGTCCACGGGCAGGACCGTCACCACAGTCCGCTCCGGCACGCCCACCACGAAAGCACAGCCGTCCACCAGCACCACCGCGCTGTGGCTGCCCCTCTCCCTCGCGGCCTCCACCACGCCGGATCACCCCACGACCTCCAGCAGCTGGTCCAGGGAGTACGCGCGGCCGTCCACGAGGAGCCGGAAAGCCCCGTCCTCGCGCCGTACGCTGGCCACGACGCCTTCCACCGTGCTGCCGTCCTCCGCCTGCACCCGCACGCGGCGGCCCACCAGGGCGAAGGCGGCGGCTGCCTCCTGTCGGCGCGCGAGCTCGGCTACGGCCTGCGAGACGTTCTGCATCTGCTCGAGCGCGCTGAACTGTGCCAGCTGCGCCACGAACTCCCGGTCTGCCAGGGGCTGCAGGGGGTCTTGGTTGCGCAGCTGTGCCACGAGCAGCTTCAGGAAATCGTCCTTGCCCAACCCGCGCGCTTCTTGCACAGGCCGCGCGTCCACGGGGTGCACCTGCACTTCGCACCACCTCCCTTTTACACCAGGTAGTCCACCGCCCCGCCCGTGCGCGCGGGCGCCACCGTCTTGCGGGCCGTCCGCCGCCACACGGGGGCTTGCTCCGGCTGCGGCTGCGGCCCACCGCTCCCCTGTGGCAGGGTGCCCACGTCTAGGCCGACCAGCGTGAGCCCCTGTTCCCCCAGCGCCCGGTGCAGCGCCGCCGCCTGGGTGCGCACGAGCTGCGCCACGTCCGGGCCCGCGTCCACCCTGGCCCACACCGCGTCGGACCGGGCCCGGACGTCCACCTGCACCATCTCACCGTGGGCGTCCTGCACCTCAAGCCTGAGGCGTGACGGCGTAGACGGTACCTCTCGATGCGCTGGTGCGGGAGGGCTACCGCGCACGGGTGCGGACCGATCGGACTCGCCGTCGCCAGCCGCCCGCGGGGCGGCTGGCGGAAAGCCCGCACGGCCGTCCCTGGGTCGGTCAGCTTCGAACGGGGCCCGCCGCTCTTCGGACACGCGCTCCTCCCATCGCCCACCCGCCTCCGGTGCCGGGTGCGCCGCTAGATCCGGCTGGGCATCACCCTGGGACGGGCCCACGGCGTCGTCCCCCTGGGCCTGCTGTCCCTCGAGCCGTACGTGCACGCCTGCACCGCGCGCAGGGGGGACGGCACCGGCTGCCGGCTCGCCCGGGCTCTGGGGCTTCCCCGGGTGCGTCTGTCTCCCTACCCCGGGCAGTTCGCTAGACGCCTGTCCCGGAAGACTGCCCGCGAGAGCGGACCGGGATCCCCAAGGGTCGCTGCGCGATTCTTGGGGCGGGTTAGGCAACTCGATCTGAGGCAGCGGCTGCAGCGTCGGCCGCCCAGGAGGGGCCTCGTCCGTCGGGACCAGGACTTCCCCTGGACCCGCGGACCGCGGTTTTGCCCACCCGACTTCGCGCTCCAAGTCCACAGACGATCCGGGCTGCGGTGCTGGTCTCTGCACACCAGGCGCGGTCGCGACCTGCCCACCGGCCTCCTCTACGCTTCTTTCGGATTCCACAGGCAGGCCGTCATGCACCAGATCGGGCGCTCCCCGGGGCCGCTGGGTCTCTGGGACCGAGTGCCCGGAGCCCGCGCACCCCACCACCGCGAGAGTGGGCTGGTGTGGCACCACGGCCACCGGTTGTGTGTGGGGGTGTTGTACGGGCCTTGCGCCAGCGTCCGGGGAAAAAGCCTGTGCCCGCCCCGAAGGTCCGGAGGGGCATGTGAACGCGACGGCGGCGCCGGGTACCGGCAGCTCCCAAACCGGTTCCGGCCGCATAGGCCTCGCGGGCGGCGGCCATAGGCCCTCTTCTTCGCTGGGTGCGCCTTGTGCGGACGCATCTACCGGGCGCGGTGGCGATCCCCATAGGAGCCAGGTGTACAGGGCGTGCGAGAACAGGGTCGCGAGGTGTGCCGCTGCCGGCGAGGCCACCGGCGTCTCCAGGTCCTGCCACGCGACAGGGGCGGGGATCACGGTGAACCCCCGAGGTCCACCCGAGCTCGTTGCCAAGCCCGCAGCACGCGCTCCACGTACGCCCGGGTCTCCGGGTACGGTGGGACGCCCCCGTGGCGGGCCACCGCGCCCGGACCCGCGTTGTATGCCGCGAGGGCCAGGGTCACGTCGCCGAACCGATCCACGAGCCCCCGGAGGTAACGCACGCCTCCGTGCACGTTCTGCACCGGGTCGTAGGGGTCCGCCACCCCCAGCGCGCGGGCGGTCGCAGGCATGAGCTGCATGAGGCCCATGGCGCCGGCGGGCGAGGTGGCCGAGGGGTCGTAGCCCGACTCCGTACGCACCACCGCGTCCACGAGGGCCGGGTCCAGCCCGTACCGCCGGGCGGCCTCCTCCACGAGCGCCCGGAACGCAGCAGGGCCGGACTCCGATCGCTCCGGTCCCGGCGCCGCTCCAACAGGCCCGAGCTGTGACTCGATCCACCGGATCCGCGCGAGCGCAGATAGCAGGGTCGGGCTCAATTCTTCCTCCCCCGGCACAGGAGAGCCAGGTCGTCCGCCTCGGCCTGCTGTTGCCTCGCCAGCTCCTGCCGGTACTGCTGCCAGCGCCGGCTACGCACCTGACTCACCGCCTTCCGCTCTCGGCGGAGCTGCAAGAAGCGTGCCCAAAGCTCCTCCGCCCGCTGGGCCCGCTGCGCGCGATCCTCCTCCGCGGCCTGGAGGGCGCGCCGCCGCGCGTCCAGGACCTCGGCCCACGCGCGCAGCTCCGCCGCCGTCTGCGATTGCACCACCGCCTCTTCCGCCCCGCGCACGGTGGCCCGGACCACCTCACACCGAGCTTCCGACTCCCGCAACGACCGCAGCGCGTCCGCCAGCTCCCGCCGGGCCTGGCGCTCCCGCACCCGTCGCACCCGCAACAGCCCCTCCAGCGGGAAGCGGAACCGTCTCACGGCTCGCCCGCCAGGTGGGCCAGCTGCCGGCGTGTGGTGGCGAAGTCCGCCCGCTCGTGCGGCATCTGGCGGAGAAACATGCGGATCTCTTCGATGCGGTCCAGGGCCGCGTCCACCCGCGGGTTGCTCCCGCGGACGTACGCGCCCAGGTTCACCAAGTCCTCCACCTCCCGGTAGGTCGCCAGGTGCGCCCGCACGGCCTGTGCCCAGCGCAAGTGGTCGGGGTCCACCACGGACGCCATGAGCCGGCTGGTGGACTCCAGCACGTCCACGGGCGGGTAGTGCCCCTGGGCGGCCAGCGACCGGGACAGCACGATGTGGCCGTCCAGGATGCTCCGCGCGTGGTCGGCCACGGGCTCCATCAGGTCGTCGCCCTCCACCAGCACGGTGTACAGCGCCGTGATGGAACCGCGGGGCGCGGTTCCGGCCCGCTCCATGAGTTGAGGCAGCAGCGCGAACACCGAAGGCGTGTACCCGCGGCTGGTGGGCGGCTCCCCCACCGCGAGGCCGATCTCCCGCTGCGCCATGCAGAACCGCGTGGCGGAGTCCATCATGAGCATCACGTGCATCCCCTGGTCCCGGAACGCCTCCGCGATGGCGGTGGCCACGAAGGGCGCGCGGGCCCGCACCAGCGGGGGCTGGTCTGAAGTCGCCACGACCACCACAGACCGCTCCAGCCCCTCGCCCAGGTCGTTTTCCAGGAAGTCCAGCACCTCCCGGCCCCGCTCGCCCACGAGGGCGATCACGTTGGCGTCCGCGGCGCTGTGGCGGGCCACCATGCCCAGCAGCGTGCTCTTCCCGACCCCGCTGCCTGCGAAGATCCCGACCCGCTGCCCGCGTCCCAGGGTCAGCAGCCCGTCGATGGCTCGCACGCCGGTGGGCAAGGGCTCGGTGATCCGGGGCCGCTGCAAGGGGTTGGGGGGATCGGCGTGCACCAATCTCCACTCGTCCACCTCGAGAGGCCTTCCGTCCAAAGGCCGGCCGAGCCCGTCTGTGACACGGCCCAACAACGACCGGCCCGCGGGCACCCGCATGGCGCGGCCGGAGGGCACGACCGCACTGCCGGGCGCCAGCCCTCCCAAGGGCCCGAGGGGCATCATGAGGAAACGGTCCTGCCGGAACCCCACCACCTCTGCAGGAAGCTCCCCTTCCGCGGTCTGCACCGTGCACCACTCGCCCACGTGCACCCGCGGGCCGCGGGCCTCCGCCACGAGTCCGACCACCTGCACCACCCGGCCCACCACCCGCACGGGGTCGGTCTCGCGAACCGCGCGCAGCCACGCCGCAAGCGGCAACGGGCTACCCACCGCGGACTTCCTCCAGACGCTCCCGCAACGTCTCGAGCTGCGTACCGAGACGCGCGTCCACCAGCCCTGCCCCGCACTCCACCACGCAGCCACCGTCCACGGAGGGGTCAGGCACCCACACCAGCCGCAGCCCTGCGCGCTCCGCGGGCGGGGCGCCGAGCCGCTCCAGGTCCTCGGGATTTGCCCGCACCACCACCTCGGTGACCCCATGCAGCCGGGCGGCAGCGTCCTGCGCCCAACGGACCAGCAGCTCGGGGTCCTGCTCCACCGCCCGACCCACCAGGCGGCGGGCCACCTCCAGGGCTAAGGCCACCACCACCGGCGCTGCGCGCTCCCCGAGGGCACGAGGGGCTTGGTCGGCCAGCTCGTCCAACAGGCGATCGAGACGCGCGAGCCGCTGCGCCCACGCGGCTTCCACCTCCGCCCGGGCTTGCTCTTGCGCCCGCGCCACGGCCCGCGCGGCCTCGAGCCGGGCAGCCTCCTGGAGCCGGCGGGCGGCCTCGTACGCGGACCGCAGCACCTCCGCCGCACGCTCGCCCGCGGGGTCCTGGGCGCCGATGGCGGTGGTGATCCGGGCCATGGCGTCCTCGCGAGGCGCTCCCTTGATGACCGCACGCACGCCGTCCGGCACCAGCGCCTCCTACAGGAGGACCTCTTCCTGGGCCCCCCGGGCGATCACGATCTGGCCGCTGTCCTCCAGCTGGCGGACCGCGGTCACGATGCGGCCCTGTGCTTCCTCCACGTCCCGGCGGCGGACGGGCCCCATGAGCTGTAGGTCCTCCCGCAGCGCCTCGGCGGCGCGCTGGCTCATGTTCCGGAAGATCTTCTCCCGCAGCTCCTCGCTGGCGCCCTTGAGGGCTAGGGCCAGGTCCTTGCCGTCCACGTTCCGCAACACGATCTGGATGGAGCGGTCGTCCAGGCCCAGCAGGTCCTCGAACACGAACATGAGCTTCTTCACCTGGGCCGCCAGCTCGGGGTCCTTCTCCTCCAGGGCCTCCAGGATCCCGCGCTCCGTGGCCCGGTCCGACTCGTTGATGATGGACACGAGTGCCTGCACCCCGCCCACCGCGGTGAACTCCTGCGTGGGCAGGCTCACGAGCTTGCTCTCCAGCGCGGCCTCCACCTCGCGGATGGTCTCGGGCGTAGTCCGGTCCATGACGGCTACCCGCATGGCCACCTCCACCTGGAGCTCCCGCGGCAGGGCGGCCAGCACCGCGGCGGCCTGTCCCGGCTTCAGGTACGCCACCACCAGCGCGATGGTCTGCGGGTGCTCCTGCTGGAGCAGGCTTGCGAGCTGCGCGGGGTCCATGCGGCGGAAGGCGTCGAAGGGGCTCACCTGCAGCGACGAGGTGAGGCGCTCGAGGATCTCCGCGGCCCGCTGCGCGCCCAGCGACCGCTCCAGGAGGTCCCGGGCGTACTGCAGCCCGCCCACGGACACGTACTCGCGCGCGAGGGCCATCTGGTAGCACTCCTGGACCACTTCTTCGCGTTCCTCCGCGCTGACGTGGGGCAGGTTCGCGATCTCGAAGGTGAGGGCCTCGATCTCTTCCTCGCCCAGATGCCGCAGGACCGCCGACGCGAGTTCGGGCCCCAGGGAGACGAGGAGCATGGCCGCCTTCTGACGCCCGGAGATGGACGGCTTCGTCGCCACGGCTACTTCTCCGCGAGCCAGCTCTTGATCACCGCGGCTACGTCCGCGGGACGCTCCTGCGCCATCCGCTGGAGCTCCCGGCGGACCACGGCCTCGCGGCTCGACTCCCGCTGCCGCAGGGCCTCGAGGACCTTCTCCTCCTCATCCTCCCTGGGCTCCGGCGCAGCCGCAGGTGGCTGCACGGGCACGGGCTCCAGGGTCTCCACCGTCACCCGCGAAGCGCGGCGTCGCCGGCGCCAGAGGGCTCCCACGACCAGGGCAAGCACCAGCGCGGCCAGGCCGGCTCCGCCTGCGAGCCATACCGGGAGCGCTCGTGCAGCCTGACCCGTCCGGGCGGGCTCAGGGGCCGGGGCCGCCGCAGGCGCAGCGGGAAAGTCCACGGACTGCACCACGAGCACGTCTCCCCGCCGGCGGTCCAGCCCCAGACTTGCCGCCACCGCGGTTTCCAGGGCGCGCACGCTGGAAGCGGGGACCCTGCGGTCCACGAGCACGGCCACGGAGAGGCGGCGCAGGCCACCTGTGGTAACCGCACGCTCCACCCGCCGGGTGACCTGGTAGGTGGTGCGCGACTCGCGCCTGCGGTATTCCGAGCCGGAAGCAGCCGCCGGTGCCTGCGCGTAGGACGGGACCGACACCGTGGCCGGGCCGCCCGGGGGCAGGGCCCCCCGGCCCGCGTACGACTCTTCCACCGTGACCTCGGAGGTCGGCGCGCGCTGGTTGGGGAGGTAACTCTCCTGCTCAACCTGTCGGCGGCTGAAGTCCACCTCCGCGCTCACCCGGGCGAGCGCACGGCCCGGGCCGAGGACTTCGTCCAGCATGCTCTGCACGCGCTGCTGCAGCGCCGCTTCCACTTGCTCCCGCTCACCCAGCTGGGCGGTGTTCACGCCGGACGGGTCGTCCTGTCCCGCGGACAGCAGCACGCCCCGAGTGTCCACGACCGTGACGCGTTCCGGCGTCAGGCCCTCCACGCTGTTCGCCACCAGGTGCCGGATGGCCCGCACCTGTCCCGCGCTGAGGGATGCCCCGGGCCGGAGGCTCACCACCACGGACGCGCTGGCAGACGTCGCCTCGTCCCGGAACAGCCGGTCCTGCGGGATGGCGAGGTGCACGCGGGCCTTCTCTACCGCGTCCAGGGTCTCAATGCTCCGCACGAGCTCACCCGCGAGCGCCCGCTGGAGGTTGACGCGCTGGACGAGCTCCGTGGCGCCGAAGGAGGTGCGGTCGAACAGCTCGAACCCCACCCCGCCGCGGGGGAGTCCCTGGGCCGCGAGCTGCAGGCGCGCGGCGTACACCCGGTCCCTGGGCACTTCCACCGTCGTGCCCGCACCGGACAGCCGGTGCGGTACCCCCAGTTGCTGGAGCGCCTGCACGACTCGGGCGGCCTCCTCGGTGTCCAGGCGGCTGTAAAGGGGCACGAACTGCGGACGCCCGGCCCACGCCCACACGGCCAGGGCCACGGCCAGCCCGCCCGCCACCGCGAGCGCCACGCGCCGGTGGGCCGGGGTCCAGTGCGACCACGCCTGCAGCATCCCGCGCTCCCCGTCCCCCCCCCGCAGCGTCCGCCGCTACACCTGCATGCGCACTAGCTCCTGGTAGCTCTCCAGCAGGCGGTTGCGGACCTGGATGGCGAGCTGCAGGGCCAAGTTCGCCTCCTCCATGGCCACCATCACGGCGTGCACGTCGTCCGTCCGACCGTCTGCCAGCGCTGCCGCCGCGGCGTCCGCGCGGCGCTGTAGCTCGTCCGCCCGCTGGACGGCCCGTGCCAAGGCCTCCGCGAAGGCCGAAACCGCCCCCCGCACGGGAGAGGCGGCGGCCGTTCCTACGGGAGCGACACCACGCACCTCCACCGCCTCACCTCCTCCCGATTTCCAAGGCCCGCAGGATCAGCTGCTTGGTGGTATTGAGCGCCACCACGTTCAACTCGTAGGCACGGCTGGAAGCGATCAGGTCCGCCATCTCCACCGCGGGGTTCACGTTCGGGTACGTCACGAACCCCTGCGCGTCCGCGTCCGGGTGCCCGGGGTCGTACACACGCCGTGGTGCGGAACTGTCCTCCGCGATGGCCGCCACCACCACGCCGCCCCCTTCCCCGGCGCCGCCTCCGGCCAAGGCGAACCGGTCCAGCAGCGGGGCGAACACCGCCACCCGCCGTCGGTACGGGCCGCTCGGCCCCCCGGTGGTGTTGGCGTTGGCCAGGTTCCCCGCCACCACCTCCATGCGCACCCGCTCGGCGGTCAACGCAGACGCGCTGGCTTCCATCGCCCGGAACAGCGACACCTCCTCACCTCCTACCGGCGTCCCTCCAGGATCGCGGACCGTAGCATCTCCAGCTTCGTGGACAGCAAGGCCGTCACGGCCATGGCCTGCAGCGCGGTGCGGGCCACCTCCACCGCCTCTAGCTCGGGGTCCACCTCCGTGCCGTCGGCGCGCAGGAACGCCACGCCACCTGCGGGGACGCCGTCTGGGCTTCCGTCTTCCCACACCGCGCGCAGGGTGGCTCCGAAGTCCACGTCCACCCGCGCGTAGCCGGGCGTGTGCGCGTTGGCGAGGTTCCCTGCCAGCGCCGCCTGACGTCGGGCCAGCGTCCGCAGCGACGCCACCAGGTAGCGGGCCGTCACGTCCAGGAGCATCCCGGGCCGCGGTGTTGCACAACCGGTGCCGCAAGTCCCTACGTCACGGCACCCTGTAGGGACGCCCAGCGCCTGCGCGCCCGGGCGGACGGGATGCGGGCTATCTCCCGGTACTTGGTCACCGTCCTGCGGGCCAGGCGCCAGCCCTCCGCCCACAGCCGCCGGGCCAGCGCCTCGTCCGTCAGCGGCTCGCGCGGGTCTTCGGTTTCCACCAGCTCCCGAATCCGCTGCCGCACGGGCAGGCTCGAGTCGAAGAACACCTCGAAGGGGACCACCCGGCCTTCTGGCATCTGCACGAACTTCCCCGTGAGGGCACGGCTCACGGTGGACTCGGACACGCCCAGGGCCTGCGCCACCTGGCTCAGCGTGAGCGGCCGCAGGTGGGCCGGCCCGCCGTCCAGGAACGCCTGCTGGTGGGCCACCACGTACTCCGCGCACCGGTACAGCATGGCGTTGCGGCGCCGAACCGCCTCGATGAACAACCTGCCCCGACGGACCAGCGCCCGCACCCGCTCCCGCTCCTCGGGGGCGAGCCCGCCGCCCGCCAGGGCCTGCCGCACCAAAGGGTGGATCCGAAGTTGCAGGGCCGAGGTGGCCACGAGCTCCACCCGGTAACCCTGCTCGGTGCGGGAGATCACCACGTCGGGCGTGGCCAGCTCCTCCGGCCGCACGCGGCCACCACCGCACTCAGCCCGGAACGCCTCCGCGGGCCACGGGACGGTGCGCTGGCGAAGGTACCGCAGCGCCGCGTGCACCGCCTCTACCCGCACGCCGAGCCGCGCGGCGACCGCGGTGTGCTGGCCCCGGCCGAGGGCGTCCAGGTGGTCCTGGACCAGGGCGCGGGCCAGGTCCCGCTCCGCGGACGGCTCCAGCCGGTCCAGCTGCAACAACAGGCACTCCTGCACCGTCCGGGCGCCGACCCCGGCAGGCTCGCACGCCTGCAGGGCCCGCAGCGCTTCCTCCACCCGGCAGTCAGGCACCCCCACTTCCGCGGCCACGTACGCCAGGTCGGCGTCCAGGTAGCCCCGCGGGTCCAGGTAGCCCACCAGGTGCAGCGCCACGCGCAGGACCGTCCGGTCGCGCACGGCCACCCGGAGCTGCGCTTCCAGGTGGTCGAACAGGTTGGCGGGCGACTCCGCCAGATCCAGGGCGGAGGGGCGGTCGTCCGGCTCGGTTCGCGGCGGCCTCTCCCGGGGCAGGCGACCCAGCCCGCCGAGGACGGAGTAGCCGCACCGGCTGCAGATCAAGCCCTCCACCGGGTTGCCGCACTGGCCACAGGGGGAGGGCACGCGGTCGAGGACCGGGTTCTCCTGCAGTTCCTGGTCCACGCGCGCCAGGATCTCCAGCGCTGTGAGGGGCAGGATCGCGTTGACCGCAAGGATGGTCTGAAGAGCCCTCGCCTCCACCGTCGGGGCGAGGATGGGGCGGACGTCCAACTGCACCATGGCACACCCTCCGTGCGTCGGTTCCTCGCCGACGCCCGGCCCGCCCCCCTCGGAACCGGTGCCGACCGCGGGCTTCTCGCCCGCGCGCTACCGCAACGCTCTACGGATCGCTTCCACCAGGCGCGCCTGGTCGAACGGTTTCACCACGAAGTCCCGCGCGCCCGCCTGGATCGCCTCCACCACCAGCGCCTGCTGGCCCATGGCGCTCACCATCACCACCCGCGCGCCAGGGTCGCGGCGCAGGATCTCCCGGACCGCCTGCACTCCGTCCATCTGCGGCATGGTGATGTCCATGGTCACCACGTCGGGCCTGGACTCTTCGTAGCGGGCGACGGCCTCCTCGCCGTTGCTCGCCTCCGCCACCACTTCGAAGCCGCTGTTGGCCAGCGCCTCGCGGATCATGGCCCGCATGAACACTGCGTCGTCCACCACGAGCACTCTAGCCGGCATGCGCGCGTTCCTCCTCCCGCAGGGCGAGCCGCACGAGCGCCGCGGGGTCCAGGATCAGGGCCACGCGGGCGTCGCCCAGGATGGTGGCTCCCGACGCACCCGGCACGTCCCCCAAATACGCGCCGAGGGGCTTCACCACCACCTCGCCCTCGCCGATCACCCGGTCCACCCAAAGCCCCACCCGGCGCCGTCCGCCCGTCACCACGCACACGACCCGGTCCGCCTCCTCCGGCGCGGGAAGCCCCAGGGCCTCGTGTACGGAGACGATCGGCAACACCGAGCCGCGGAGCAACGCGCTGCGGTACGGCCCCACGCGGTGCAGCCGGTCCGCCGGGACCTCCACGATCTCCTGCACGCCGCCAAGCGGAAGCGCGTAGCGCTCTTCTCCGCAGGCCACGAGCAACGCGCGGACGATGGCCAAGGTCAAGGGCAGGCGCAGGGAGAACCGGGTCCCGCGGCCTCGCTCGGTGTGCACCGCCACCGTGCCTCCCGCTGCCTGCACCGCGGCCCGCACCGCGTCCATGCCCACCCCGCGGCCAGAGACGTCCGTCACCTGGGCCGCGGTGCTCAACCCGGGCTGGAAGATGAGCTCCACCGCCTCCTCGTCAGACAGGCGCGCGGCGACCTCGGGGCTCAGCAGCCCCAGGTCCACCGCCTTGCGGCGCACCGCCTCGGTGTCGATGCCGCGGCCGTCGTCCTCCACGACCACCACAATCCCGTCCTCCTCCTGGTAGGCTGCCAGCCGGAGTCGGCCCGCAACCGGTTTCCCCAGGCGGCGGCGCTCCTCGGGCGGTTCGAGGCCGTGGTCCACCGCGTTGCGCACCAGGTGCATGAGGGGGCCGCCGATCTGCTCGATCACGGATCGGTCCAGCTCCGTGTCCTGCCCTTCCAGGACCACCTCCACCTGCTTTCCTGCGCGGCGCGCCAGGTCCCGCACGTACCGGGGGAACCGGTTGAACAGGTGCTCGATGGGCAGCATCCGCGCTTTGAGCACCTGCGTCTGCAGGTCGCTGGCCACCCGGCCCAGGTGCGTGGCCGCCTCGGCCAGCTCCTCCGCGATCCCGTGCGCGGCGCCTACGGCCCGGAGACGCTCCGCGAGTTGCTGGAACCGGATGCGGTCCACCACCAGCTCGCCCACCAGGTTCATGAGCCGGTCCAGCCGCTCCACGTCCACCCGGACGGTGCGCAGCGACGCCCGCCGCGCCACCTCGGGGTCGTCGTACAGCTTGCCCCGGGCCTGCGGCCCCAGGTCCAGCCACCGCTCCTCCCGGGCGTCCCCCGCGGGCAGCACCCGGACCGCCTCCACGTCCGGCCCCGCAAGCCGCTCCGCCACCAGCTCCGGGTTGTGCACACGTGCCCGGCACGTGAACTCCCGCTCCAGCGCTCCGCGGGCGATGGCGTCCTCCGGCGGAGCCACCTGCTCGAGCTCCCCCAACTCCCGCAGCACCCGCAACAGCGCCAGGGCCCGGGCGGAAGGCATCGGGCAGTCGTCCCGCAGCCGCACGCGGACCTCCACCGGGTGCAGGCCATCCCCGCCCTCCGCCTGCCCCTCCTTCCACGCCCGCAGGCGGCTGACCAGCGCCTCTACCTCGGTCCGCTCTCCGCCCGCGGCCACCTCCTGCCGGAGCGTCCGGAGGGCGTCCACGCAGGCCAGCAGCACGTCCGCGAGCCCCGTGGGCTCGCGGCCTGCGCGCAGCGCCTCCAGGACCTCTTCCATGGCGTGGGTGAGCTCAGCAGTACGGCGGAATCCCAGCGCCCCCGCGGAGCCTTTCAGGGTGTGGGCGCTGCGGAACAGGACCGCCACCAGGTCCGGCTCGGGCCCGGAGCGCTCCAGGGCCAGCACTCCCTCCTCCAGCGCCTGCAGGTGCTCGTCGGCCTCCGACAGGAAGACGGGGAGCAAGCGGTCGAGCTGCATCGCGCTATGCGGACTTGAGCTCCCGCAGGGCCCGGTGTTCTGACGGATCCAGCACGCGCGCCAGGTCCAGGAGGAGGATCAGGCTGTCCCCGTGCTTGGCCACGCCCCGCAGGAAGGCCACCTCGGACGCCGCGAGGAGTTCCTCGGGCGGCACCACCGCACTCTCCGGCACCCGGAGGACTTCCAGCACCGCGTCCACCACCACGCCCACCCGTGTGCCGTCCAGCTCCACGACCACGATCCGCTCCGCCCCGCGGCCGTCGGCCTCCGGCAACCCGAACCGGCGCCGTAGGTCCACCACGGGGATCACCTGTCCCCGCAGGTTGATCACCCCTTCCACGAAGGCGGGCGCCCGCGGGATCCGGGTCACCTGCTGCATGCGGATGATCTCGTGCACGTGCTCGATGGGGACGCCGTAGCACTCCCGGTCCAGCCGGACCACCACCAGGTGCTGCTCGCCCTTCGCGCTGCGGTCCATGGCTACCCCCTCCCTCGCTACGCGTCCAGGCTGTCCCGTCGGACCTCCCCGCCCGCCAGTGCGTTCCGGAACGCGTCCACAGCCTGCGGGTCGAACTGCCGGCCCCGCTCCCGCTCCAGCTCTTCCAGGGCCTGGCCGGGGAGGAGCGGGCCGCGATAGACGCGTCCGGTGGTCATGACCTCGTACGCGTCCGCCACGGCCAACACCCGGGCTCCCAGGGGGATGTCCTCACCCCTTAGGCCGGCAGGATACCCGCGGCCGTCCCACCGCTCGTGGTGGTGCAACACCCACCGCACCACGTCCTCCGGGAACCCTGCCGCGGACAGGATCTCCGCGCCCATGGCCGCGTGCCGCTTCACCGCCTCGTACTCCTCCGGCGTGAGCGGCCCGGGTTTCAGCAGGATCCGGTCGCTGATCCCGATCTTGCCCACGTCGTGCAGCATCCCGGCCACCCGCAGGTTCTCCAGCGCCCCGTCCCCGAACCCCAGCCGCCGGCCGATGGCGACCGCGTACGAGGCCAGCCGCTCGCTGTGCCCCCGCAGGGACGCTTCGTGCAACTCGCAGGCGTACGCCAGGGCGTCGATGAGGTTCTGGTTGCTCCGCCGGAGCTCCCGGAGGAGCTCCACCTGCAATAGCGGCAGCGCCCCCAGGATCCCCAACACGTCCAAGAGTTCCTGCTGCACCGGGTCGAAGCCGCGGCGGCCCAGGGCGCGGGCCACGGTGAGGGCCCCCAAGGTCCGGTCCGCAACACCCAGGGTGGCGGTGAGCACGGGCCCGCCCTGCGCCGGCGGCGGTTCGGCGTCCGCCAAGCGCTGCGGGACCAGGGTCCAGAAGCGCTCCCGCACCGCAGCAGACCGTCCCTCCGCCAGGGCCACGGCCAGGTCTGGGGCGCGCGGATCCAACGCCACCGCGGCGGCCCGGTCTGCACCCAGGCCCGCACGGGCCACCTCCGCGAGGCGGCGCAGGACGCCCTCCGGATTCCCGTCGGAGGGGATGAGGTCGCGCAACCGCACGAGCGGTCGCAACACCGCGCGCTGTAGCGCCTCCCGCACGCGCCGGTGCCGCGCAACCGCGTCCCGTACGGCGCGTCCGAGATCGGCTCGCGCCGCCTCCGGCCGCACAAGGCCACACGCACCGTGCCGGACCGCTTCGGGCATGGCGTCCAGCGGAGCCACCACGACCACGGGGACTTCCGGATGCGCGGTGGCGAGGTCCGCCACGGTGTCCAGGGAGCCGGCCGAGGACAGGTCCACCACCACCGCGTCCGCCTCCCACCCGACCACCAGGGCCTCCGCCTCCGCGTTCGTGGACGCGCTGCGGTACTCGAGGTCTTCCTCCGGTGCCGGCGACGGCCCCGCCCCGACCACCACGCAGCGCAACCGCTCCACGTTCGCCCCCGGATCCCGACGTCCGCGCGCAGCCCATGCAACTTCCGTGCCGGTCACCGCGCGCTCCGGTGCGGGAATACGTCCAGCTGCACCTCTTCCGGCTGCACCCACACGCCGCGTGTGAGGATCACCGCGCGGTGCACCACCGCCTCCAGCTCCCGCACGTTTCCGGGCCACGGGTGGTCGAGCAGCTTCTGCATGGCGCCGTCCGTGAACCCGCGCACCGGCTTGCCCACGTGCCGGCGGTACTTGTCGAGGAAGAACTCCGCGAGCGCCGGCAGGTCTTCGAGCCGCTCCCGCAGGGCAGGCACCCGCAGGTTCACCACGTTGAGCCGGTAGAACAGGTCCTCCCGGAACAGCCCTTCCCGTACCATGCGCCGCAGGTCCCGGTTCGTGGCCGCCACGATGCGGCAGTCCACGGCGACTGGGCGGGTCCCACCCACCCGCTCCACGACTCGCTCCTGCAGGACCCGGAGCAGCTTGACCTGCATACGGGGCGACATGTCGCCCACCTCGTCCAGGAACAGGGTCCCGCCCTGGGCTTGCTCGAACTTCCCCGGCCGCGCGCCCATCGCGTGGGTGTACGCACCCTTCTCGTGGCCGAACAGCTCGGTCTCGAGCAGAGTTTCGGGGATCGCCCCGCAGTGCAGCACCACCAGCGGCCCGCTGGCCCGCCGGCTCTGCAGGTGGATGGAGCGCGCCACCAGCTCCTTTCCCGTGCCCGATTCCCCCGTGAGCAGCACCGTGGCGTCCGTGGGGGCCACGATGGAGGCGACCCGCAGAACCTCGTGCATGGCGGGGGAGCTGCCCACGACTCCCTCGAACTTCCACGGGCCACCCGAGGCCGCGCGGCGGTCCATCTCCCTGCGGTGCCGCACGGCCTCCTGCACGCGCTGGACCACCGGTTCGGGCTCACCGCGCACACACACCACGTCGGAAGCTCCCGCGCGCATGGCTGCCACGGCCTCCTCCGGCGTGGGGTAGACCAGCGCCGCGAGGACCGTCGCGCCCGGGAGGACGTCCCGCACCCACCGGACTGCGCCCACCTGCGACGCCACCGCCACCTGGACACCTTCGGGCACCTGCTGGGCCGCGGTGACGGAAAGGATCCTCACCCCGTTGCGCGCCAGGTGGCCACGGGCGAGCTGCAGCACTTCGTCCAGAGGTTCGACGAAGAGCACGACCGCGTGATGGCGGTCTTCCTGTTGGCTGTGGGCCTGCGCCCACTCCGCGGCGTGAGCCATGTGTTCGGACCGGCAGACGCTTGGAGGGAGCCCGGGCCGGCCACGCTTGTGAGACGGCTGTGGCCCAGCAGCTCCCCCCTTGACCCCTCGCGGGGCCCGGGACGCGGCTGTGCAAGATCGGTGCCACGGAAGAAGCGGCGGCACGATCCGAGCCGATGTGCCTCGCGGTCCTGTGGCAGCGTCCTACCGGTAGACGTCCAGGAAGCGCGGCGGCGTGGAGGCCACCACGGGCCGTAGCAGGTCGCGCACCCTCCGCACCCGACGGGCCGCCTCGTCGCTCATGCGGACGGCCTCCTGGAGCAAGGGGAGCGCTTGCGCGCGGAGGGCGTCCAGCTCGGACGGGGATGGCGGCGGCATGCGGTCCACCTCCCGCATGGCCGCCTCCCGCGCCAGCAGGTGCGTCAGCACCGCCTCCCACCGGCTCTCCCGGGCAGCCTGCGCCAGCGCGCGGGTGTGCTGCAGCACCTCGGCACACAGGTCCACGTACCGCTGCACCGGGTTCACGACACGACTCCTCCCATCCGGGTGTGCCGCTCCGCTTGCGCCCACGCGTCCCGCAATTCCGCAAGCCAGCCGCGCACCCGCTCCAGCGTTTGCACGTCCCTGCGGCGGCGGGCGTCCGCCAGCTGCTGGAAGCTGAACCGGTACACCTCCAGCAGCCGAGGGGCGAGGTCGTACCGCAGGTCCAGGGCAGCCATGAGCTCCAGGAGGATCCGCTCCGCACGCACCACCGCGCGGTCGCCCGCCGGGCCGTCACCGGCTCGATAAGCCCGGGCGGCCTCTTCGAGGAACCGGAGAACGCCGTCGTACAGCATGACCACCAGCCGGCCGGGGGATGCGGTGGCCGCGTGGGAGGCCCGGTAGGCGAGGGCGGCCCGGCTCACCAGCTGCTCCCCCCGAGACGTCGGATCTGGGTGGCGAGCCAGTCGCCCTGGCTCCGCAGCTGCCCCAGCGCGCGCTCCAGGTTCGCGAACGTCCGCACGAGCTGCTGCCGCTTCTGCTCCACGCGGTCCTCCCACACGCTCACCTGCCGGTCCAGGCTGCGCAGGCGGCCCTCCAGGGCGGCCAGGGCGAGCCACACCGGGCCTTCCGTGCGCGTGAGGCTGTCGGTCACGTCCCGCATCCGGCCCCCCGCGGCCTCCAGCACCCGGCGCGCTTCGTCGAAGCGGCCCTGCAGGGCTTCGGACAGCTTCGACTCGTCCAGGGTCAGCTTGCCGTGCCGGCCCAGCCGCACTCCGAGGTCGCTGAGTCGCTTGAGCGTCTGGTCCGAGACCTCGGTGCGCAGCACCGCGTCCGGCAGCTGCGCTTGGATCCGCTGGAGGGTCCCGTCGCCCTGCAGGGCGCCCCGCTGCCCGGTGTCCGCGTCGTACCGCCCGTACTGCGCCAGCGCGTCCACCACGTCGTTGTAGGCCGCCACGAAGTCCCGCACGGCCTTCTCCACCGCTCCCAGGTCCTGCTCCACGGTCACCGTCACGGTCCCCGTCCCCACGAGGGCGAGGGTCACGCCCGGGACCAGGTTGGAAACCACGTTGGTAGACCGGTGGACGGTCACGGCGCCACTGCCGGTTCCCAGCACGACCTCCGCGTCCTGCGCGGGACTCACCTCGTGTGGGAAGGAGAGGACCGCGGTGCCGCCCGAAAGGTTCGTCGTGTCCACGGACACCGCGCCCTGCGCACCCGAGGTCTGGGACGTGAGCAGCAGCCGGTACCCTCCGTCCACCTGCACCACGGATGCGGAGACACCCGCGCCCGCCGCGTTGATGGCCGAGGCGATCCCCGCGAGCGAGTTCTGACCCTCGGCGACGGTGACCGTCGTGGAGGTGCTGCCCACAGTCACCGTGAGGGTGCCGGTCCCGAAGACCTGTGCGTCCTTATCCGCAAAAGTGTCCGTACTGATCTGGTGGGCGGAGGCGAGTCGGTTCACGGTCAGCGTGTAGGTGCCCAGCGTGGCACCGGGGGAGGCGGAGGCCACGACCACCGACGGGTCCGTGCTGGACGCCTTGGCCGCCAAGTACGTCAGGCTCGTCGCGAGAGCGGCAGCGCGGTCTTCCAGGCTGGTGAGCTTCGTGTTCACGGCCCGCCAGGCCGTTATGCGCGCGTTCACCTCCGCCTTGCGCGCCTCGAGCCTTCGGATGGGGGCCCGCTCGATCTCGAGCAGCTTGTGGATGACCTCGGTGGTGTTGAGCCCGGAGATCAACCCGTCGATGCTGAACGTGGACACCGTTCTGCCTCCCCTGACCGTTACACCCGCAGGTCCAGCCCTCCGTCGCCCAACAGGAACTCGACCACGCGGCTGGGCGGGATGGTCCGCAGGGTCTCACCGGTCCGCGTGTCGTAGATCCGCACCAGCACCTCGTGCGTCTTGGGGTCCACGATGAACTGGGCGGCCACCTGGAACGCCCCCGGCGGTGTCTTCCCGGCGCCTCGCCCACTGGGCTCCGCCGCTCCGGCGGCGGCCCCCGGCACCTTTCCCTCCGGCCCCGGGACCCGCACGTGGACCACCTCCCTTCCCGGGGGGCGGGGCCTGCGGGCCCCGCCCCCGCCAACCACCGCTTACCGCAGCAGCTGCAGGACCACCTGCGGCGCGGCGTTCGCCTGCGCCAGCATGGCGGTGCCCGCCTGCAGCAGGATCTGGTTGCGGGTGAACTTCACCATCTCCTCCGCCATGTCCGTGTCCCGCACCCGAGACTCCGCCGCGCTCAGGTTCTCCACCGCCACGCCGAGGTTGGCCACCGTGTGCTCCAGCCGGTTCTGGACCGCCCCGAGCCCGGCGCGCGTCGTGGACACGTCGTTCAGGGCGGCATCCACGATCTGCAGCCGGCGCTCCGTGGTAAACGCGTCCGGGCTCGTCGAGCCCACGTTGATCTCCGTCAGGTTGTTCGTCGCATCCCCCAAAGCCCCCGCCTGCATGTCCACCAGGTTCACCGTGATGGTCTCGGAGGCGCTCCCGCTCGGGCCCGCCACGATGTTCACGGAGCCCGCGGCGTTGAGCAGGTCAACCCCGTTGAACTTGGTGGAGTTCGCGATCCGGTCGATCTCGCTCACCAGTGCGGTGATCTCCGTCTGGATGGCGTCGCGGTCTTCGGCCTGGAGAGTCTCGTTCCCCGCCTGCAGCACGAGCTCCCGGATCCGCTGCAGGATGGAGTGCACCTCGTTCAGTGCGCCCTCCGCGGTCTGCACGAGGGAGATGCCGTCCTGGGCGTTACGGATGGCCTGCGAGTAGCCTCGCACCTGGGCCCGCATCTTCTCCGAGATGGCGAGCCCCGCGGCGTCGTCCGCGGCCCGGTTGATCCGAAAGCCGCTCGAAAGTCGCTCCAACGACTTGCTCAACGCGTTGTCCGTGGCCACCAGGTTCCGGTGGGCGTTGAGCGCGGCGATGTTCTGGTTGATCCGAAGTCCCATCTGCGTTCCTCCTTGAACGTGGTCTTGTGGGCGTCCGTGCCCTTCGTGTTGCCGGCTCCTGCAGGGGCGGGCCGGCGCCGCCCTTGGGAGTGCGAACCCGTTCCGCTAGGCCCCACCTGCCTTTCCTCGGACCGTCTCGACCCGAGGTATCGGCGGAGGGCTACCTACCCTTGAGGGCTTTGCCCCAAGCCGTCCCGCGACCACGTAGCCAGCGCCGCGGCCACGTCCTGGGGTGCGGTGCCCGCGGCCTCGCGGTTCGCCTCCTGGATCGCCCGGTACACCTCCTCGCGGTGCACGGGGATGTGCCGCGGGGCGACCACGCCCAACCGCACCTGGCCCTCGGAAACCTCCAGGACGCGGACCTCCACCTCCGCGCCGATGCGGATGGCCTGGTTCACCTTGCGGGTCAGGACGAGCACCGCGCGGCCCTAAGGGAGGGCGAGGAGCGGGTGACGGACGGAGTACGGCGCCTCCGCCAGCACCTTCTGCCGACCCATGCGCTTGGTCGTGTTCACGAGGATGGGTGCTGCGAGGTTCGCGGTGGCCCGCAGGGGGTCGGACCGCACGGTCACCACCACCAGCACCGCCACTTCCTGCGCAGCCTCCACGCCAAGGAGCTCCACGTCTTCCTCCTCCAGGGGCACCTCGTACCCGGGGACGAGGGCGAAGGGGTCGGTCACGGGCAGGGCGACCTCCGGGTCGTCCACACACTGCAGCCAAAGGAACGCGCCGCCCTGTTCCCCGAGCAGGACGAACCGGTGGCAGTCGGGGAAGCCCGGCAGTCCCTGCGGGAAGCACACCAGCCGGTCCTCGGCCACCTCCTGGACGCCCCAGTGCCGCGTCCGGACCCGCACAGTTACCTCAGGAAGTCCACCAGGGACGGCTGCAGCAGCCGGGCGCCCGCGGCCAGCGCCGCCTGGTAGGTGTTCTCCCGCAGGCGCAGCTCCATCACCACCTCCGCCATGTCCGCGTCCTCCCGCACGCTCAGCAGCTCCCGCATCTGCACGGCGAACTCGCTCCACCGCTGCTGGAGCACGTCCACGCGGTTGGCGCGGGCGCCCAGGTCCGCCTGGGCCTGCAACAGCACGTCCAGGGCCGAGTCCAAGTCCGGGAGTTCTGCTCGCACCGCCGCCGGGTCGCCCGACGCCAGGGCGGTCAGCACGTCCGTCACCGCCGCGAAGGTAGCACCCAGCGCCGCGTCCCCGGGCACCGAGGCGGCCAGCACGACCCCACGGTCCACCTCCCGCAGCAGGGCGCCGGAGTTCCCGACGTAGGCCACCGCGTCGCCCGTCCGGACGAACGGCGCCGTCGTGGTCGCGGTCCCCGCGAACAGGTACCGCCCCGCCACCTGCGTGTTGCCGAGGGCCACGAGCTCGTCCAGCAAGTTCGACACCTCCGCGCGGACCGTCTGCAGGTCCGAAGCGGACAGAGTCCCGTTGGACGCCTGCAACGCGAGCTCGCGCACGCGCTGCAACACGCCCGTGGCGTCGAGAAGCGCCTGCTGCCCCGCTCCCAGCAACGTGGCGGTGTCCTGGGCGTTCCGGCCGTACTGTTCTGCGGCCCGCAGGGCGTCGCGCATCACCAGCACCGGGGGCAGGTTCGTGGGGTCGTCGGAGGGCCGCTGCATGCGCTTACCCGTGGCCAGGCGCTGCTGCAGTTCTGCGAGCCGCTCCAAGCCCGCGTTCAGGTTCCGGAGGAAGTTCAGCGTGAGGCTCCCCAGGGTGACCCGCATCAGCGTCCCACCATGTCCAACAACGTGCGGACCATCTCGTCCACCGTGCGCACCATGCGGGCTGCGGCGTCGTACGCGTGCTGGGACCGCAGCATGTTGGCCATCTCCTCGTCCAGGGATACCCCACTGGTGGCCTCCCGCCGCAGCTGCAGCTGGTCTGTCAGCAGGGCGCGAAGCTCCACCTGACGCCGGGCCTCCCGGGCCCGCACGCCCACCTCCGCCACCAGCGCCTGGTACGCCCCGTCTACCGCGGGCAGCCCGCGGAGTTGGGCTATGGCGAGCGCCTGCGCGCCGTTGCCCGGCTCCCCGGGCGCGTCGGCGGCGGCCACCCGGGAGGGGTCGGCACGCACGGTGGGGTTCACCTGCAAGTTTGCCGCACCGCTACCCACGAAGAACGGCTCGCCGGGGCTGCCCGAAAGGTCATAGCCCATGGTGTGCAGGGCGTTCACCGCGTCCCGCAGGTTCACCGCCAGAGCGTCCAGCCGGCTCGCGAGGTCCGGCGCGTCCACGTCCCGCGCCTGCAGCACCGCGGCGAGCTCTCCCCGCCGCACCTGCAGCGGTGTGCCGTCCGGCCACTGGAAGGTGTGCACGCCTCCCGGAACGGGGGCCTGGATCTGCACGGCCGTGGTCCGGCCGGCGGGCCCCACCAGCTCCCGGCCCTGGAGGAACACCAGAACCTCGCCGGTGTCGGTCTCCACGGAGCTCACGTCCGCCAGCTGGTGCAGGCGGGCGAGCAGCTGCTCCCGCCGGTCGCGCAGGTCCAGGGCCCGCTGCCCTGAGACCTCTAGCCGGGCTACTTCCACGTTCAGGGCTGCGACTTCCGCAGCGAGCGCGTTCAGCTCCCGCACGTGACCTGCGGCCACTGCGTCCGTGTGCTGGCGCAGCTCCTCCACGCGGTTGTAGGTCTGCCGGAGGGCGTCGACCAGCACCGAGGCCTGCTGGACGAGAGCCGTGCGCGCGGCCCCGGACTCCGGGCTGAGGCTCAGCTCCTGCCAGGCGTTCCAGAAGCGGGCCAGCAGCTCCCCCAGCCCGCTGTCCGACGGCTCGGGCAGGGCGGCCTCCACCTGAGCCAGGTAGTCCAGGCGAGCCTGGGCCTCCGCGTGCGCCTGGCGGGCCTCGCGGAGCTGGCGGTCCAGGAACTCGTTCCGCGCCTGGCGGACCCCGCTCACCTGCACTCCGCCACCCACCAGCAGGGTCGTCCGGAAGCGGGACGAGCCCGCAGCGGGCGGAACGGAGGACAACACCACCTCCTGCCGGGTGAAGCCGGGGGTGTTAGCGTTCGCCACGTTGTGGCCAGAGACGTCCATGGCGCGCTGGTGCGCCGACAGCGCGCGGCGGAGCAGCTCGATGGCGGCAAACGTGGACACCCGGACCTCCTTACGTCCAGCGGTCTATGGCGAGGCTCGCGGGGCCGCCCGCAGCGCCCGCGAGCAGCGAGACCACGGTCTGCACGTGTTCCAGGTGCGAACGGACGAGGAGCGCGTTGGCCTTGTTGACGTCCGCCAGTTCCTGGAGCAAGCGGGTCAGGACCTCCCGCTGCTCGGCCAGCCGTTGCCCCACGTCCGGCGGGCTCAGGCGGACCAGCTCCCGCAGGGTGAGCTCGTCTACCGGGCGCCGCAGACGCTCCGCCACCAACTCCAACAGTTGCCGCCGCGCACGCTCCAGGGCCCGCACGTGGCCCACCAGCCGCTCCTGCTCGGCCACGAGCCTCTGCAGGCCGTCCACGTCTCCGCGCACGAGGGCCCGCTGCTCCTCCCGGGCCAGCTCGAGCAGCCGGCGGTGCAGGTCCGCCTCTTCCTGCAGCAGCCCCACGACGCTCTCAAAGGGGTCTGTCATGGCGAACCCTCACGGCCCGAAGGATTGCGCGCGCCAGAGCGTCGTCCGTCACCCGGTACCGCCCTTGGGCCACCGCCTCCCGCAGCGCCTCCAGCCGCACCGCGCGGTCGTCTGGGCCCCGCTCGCCGCCTCTCAGCTCCACACGGTCCCCGGCAGGCGGGCTGGTGGCGCCCCGCGACGCAGGCGTCCCCGCATTCGGTTCCGGAGGTCTCCGCGCAGGCCCGACCGGGTCGACCCTCAAAGCTCCCTCCCTCGACCACCCTCAGGAACCGCTCGCACGGCGCACCCGGGGCTGCCTCCCCGACAGGCCTCGCTCCCGGGTGGCCGAAGTGGTCCCGACCCCGTTATCGGCCTCCCGCCCTACGGCTTTAGGCCCTACCACAGGTCGAACCGCCCCTTCGGCGCCTCACGCCGGACTCTCCGTCGCCGTACGGCTGGCGCCTGCGGGGCCGCTGAGCGCAGGCCCTTCTGTAAGGCGCGCAGGGCTACCGCCAGCTCCACCCGGCACGGTGCGCAGACGACCCCGAACCGCACCGGGCGGCCGCAGCGGCGGCACCGGACGGTCTCGCCCGTGGCGAACAGGCGTCCATCGCGCAACCAGCGCAGGACGCGTTCCACCGGCACGCCCACCTCGGCGGCGATCTCCTCCGCGGGCAGGGCGCCGCGATCCGCGAGCAGCGCCTGCACTCGCCTGAGCTGCGCGTGCTCCTGCCGCAGGCACTCCCCGCACTGCCCCCGTACGAGCGTCGCGCTGAGGCGCCCGCACCGAGGGCAGTTCACGAGGTCTGCGCGTTTCACCGCCTTCGCAGCGCCTGCTCCAGATAGCGGGCGAGCCCGAGCCCCCCGGCCTTCGCCACCGCGAGGGCCAGCTGCTCGTCCAGCACCTCGCGCCACACGCTGGGGCCCGGGTGGAGCTCACCGCCTCCCCAGCCTTCGGTGGCCCGGCGCGCGGACTTCAACAGCTGCGCCAGCACCAGCGCCTCGAACTCCTGGGCCGCGCGCCGCAGCGCCACCGCCTGCGGGTCCGCCGGACCGGTGGAAACGCCTCCCACGCGGCTCACTGCACCACCAGCTCTCCCTGCAGGGCTCCCGCGGCCTTCAGCGCCTGCAGGATGGCGATCAGGTCCCGAGGGGTCACACCGAGCGCGTTCAGAGCGCGCGCCAGGTCCTGCACCGAGTTGGTGCCCGGGATGGGGACCAGGGCCCCCGGCTCCGGCGTCACCCGCACCTCGGCGCGGGGTACCACCTGGGTCTGCCCCGGGGAGAACGGCGGCGGCTGGGACACTTGGGGTTCCGACCGCACCTCGATGCGCAGGTTTCCGTGGGCGATCACCACCGGCAGGATGCGCACCGCCCCGCCGATCACCACCGTGCCCGTGCGCTCGTTCACCACCACCCGCGCCGCCACGTCCGGGCGGACGGTCAGGGACTCCACCCGGGACACGAAGGCCGTCACCCCGCCCGGGTAGTCCGCGGGAAGCCGCACGTCCACCCGCGCCGCGTCCACCGCCACCGCCACCGAAGCTCCTCCTAGGGCCCGGTTGATGGCCTCGGCGACCCGAGAGGCTGTGGAGAAGTCGGGTTGCAGCAGCACGATGCTGACCGCGTGGTCTTCGGCGACAGAAGCTTGCACCGCCCGCTCCACGATGGCCCCGCCGGGCACTCGTCCCACCGTCAGGTGGTTGATCTGGGACCGGCTGCCCCCGGCCTGTTCGCCGGCCCCGCCCACGGCCACCGGGCCCTGGGCCACGGCGTACACGTTGCCGTTCGCAGCCTGCAAGGGCGTCTGCAGGAGCACGCCACCCACCAGGGACCGCGCGTCGCCCAAGGACGACAGGGTGACGTCCAGCCGGTCCCCTTCGCGGGCGAAGGGGCCAAGCTCCGCGGTGGCCATCACCGCGGCCACGTTCCGGACCCGCAGCCGTGCGGCCGGCACCACCACGCCGAGCCGGGCCAGCATGTTCGCCACGGACTGCACGGTGAAGAAGGCGCCGGTGCTGTCTCCAGTCCCCGCCAGCCCCACCACCAAGCCGTAGCCAAACAGCTGGTTCGACCGCACGCCCGCCACCCGCGCGATGTCCTTGATCCGGACCTCCGGGGCCTGTCCCGCCCCGGGCACCACCAGGAGCAGGACGGCCACACCTGCCCACAGGACCTGCAGAACGCGCTTCACCGTCCCACCTCCTCACTCCAGCCACGAGAACAGGAACCGCAGCAGCGCTCCGAACCCGTCGAGGACCCACTGGAGTGGGTTGTTGCCGGTAAACGGGCGGCGGGGCCCCTCCAGGACGATCCGCACGTCCGCCAAGCGGTCGGAAGAGACCGTGTTGTCCGCCTGCACGTCCAGGCGCCGCACGAGGCCGCTCACCCGCAGCCGGTACGGCTCGTCCCGCAGCAAGAGCTGCCGGTCGCCCTCCAGCCGCAGGACGTCGTTGGGCAGCACCTCCACCACCCGCAGGGTCACCCGCGCCTGCACCGTGAGGCTGCTGCCCACCGCGCGGTTCGCGCTGCTGCCCTGCCCGGTCTGGACCGAGGCCGCGGGCAGCAGGCTGAGGAACCCGCTCCCGCCTCCGAGGTCCAGCTCGAGCGACCGCGCCTGGCTGTTCCGGGTCTGGGTCTGCGCAGCCACCGACTCCGTGACGATCACCGTCACGAGGTCACCTACCGCAGAGGCCCGGTGGTCGGTGAACAGGGATCGTCCGTCCTTGGGCCAGAGCGACTCGGCCGCGGCCCCACCCGCGGCGAGCCCGACCGCCGCCAACGCCACCGCCAGCCGTCGCCACACCGTGCTCACCCTTCCTGTCCCTCCGCTCAGGGCCGCCTTCAGAACGCCAGCGCCACGAGCCCGGGCTCCACCACCCGCGCCAGCACCTCGCGCCGCGTGGCCAGGACCCGCACGCGGATCACGTCCCCCACGTCCCCGGCCTCCAGCGCCACGCCGGTGGCCGTCACCCGCACCACGCCCACCGCGGCCACCACCCGCACGGACGCACCCCGCCGCACCGTGGCGGTGGTCTCGCTGCGCCGCACCAGGACTTCTCGAGCACCTGCGACGGAAACCGCTTTGGGGTCGAAGCCCGCGCCACGCAGAGCGGCCACGACTTGGGCAGCTGGGATCCGGACCGTGCCGCCCGGCTTGAGGTCCTCCGCCACCACGACCTCGCCCGCTGCCCGCACCGCGTTCCCCGGCCCGGTGAGGACTGCCACCTCCCGCAGCGTCACGTCAGGGTCTTGCACCTGTGCCGTGGCCCGCAGCCGCACCACCAGTCCTGCGGCGGCTGCCGGGACCGCCACGCACGCCACGAGGAGGGCTGCGGCCAGAACGCGCACGCCTCACCTCCGCATGTTGTTGGCCTGCGCCATCATCTCGTCCGCGGTGGTGACGACCTTGCTCACCGCCTCGTACGCCCGCTGGGCGGCGATCATGCGCACCATCTCTTCCACCACCTGCACGTTGGACGACTCCAGGAAGCCCTGCGCCAGCGTGCCCATCCCCTCGGCTCCCGGTTCGGCCGTGACCGGCTCCCCCGACGCTGGGGTGGGTACGAACAGGTTGCGGCCCACGGCCTCCAGGCCCGCGGGGTTGCTGAACCGGGCCAGTTCGATCCGGCCCAGCTCCGTGGGGGCGGACTCGCCCGGGAGCACGGCGGACACGATGCCGTTCGCGCTGATGGTGACCTTGGCCGCGCCCGGCGGGATGGTCACACCGGGCTCGAGCAGCAGGCCGTCGCTGGTGACAAGTCGCCCCTCTGCGTCCAGCTTGAAGGTGCCGTCCCGCGTGTACGCCAGGGTGCCGTCCGGCAGGCGCACCTGGAAGAACCCATCGCCCTCCACCGCGAGGTCGAGGGGGTTCCCTGTGAACTGGAAGTCGCCCTGGCTGAACAGGCGCTGGACCGCGGCCACCCGGGTCCCCAGCCCCACCTGTGCGGCAGTGGGGACCACGCCGGCGTTGCCCGCGGGCGCCCCCGCGGTCCGGAAGCCGAGCGACATGAGGTCCTGGAATTCCGCCCGCGCCTTCTTGAAGCCCGTGGTGTTCACGTTGGCCAGGTTGTGGGCGATGACGTCGATCTCCGTCTGCTTGGCCACCATCCCGGTGGCTGCGGTCCACAGGGCCCGGATCATGCTCCACCTCCTACAGGCGGGCCACCTCCGCCAGCCGGCTCGCCACCTCGTCCGCGACCTGCACACACCGTGCCGCAGCCTCGTACGCCCGGGACCCCGCGATGAGCTGGACGAGTTCCTCCACGGGGTTTGTAGCAGGCTGCGCTCTGGCACCCTGCCGTACTGGGACCGCAGCGTCCTGCACAGCGCTCGCCGGTGCGGTGTAGACGCCTGGCCCTGAGACGCCCAGCGAGCCAGGTGCGGCGCGGACGACCCGCAGACGCCCCACCACACGGCCGGCGTCCTCCACCTGGCCGTCTGACCGTACCCGTGGGAGGCCGCTGACCCGCACGGGACCGTCCGCCCCCTGCACGCGGACTCCCGCCAGCGTGAGGAAGCCTTGCGCGTCCACCCCCAACCGGCCGCCGCTGGTAAGCCGACCGCCCTCCAGGAGGACGAAACCTCCGCCCTCCACCGCCAGGTCCTGGGGGTCCCCGGTGGGGACGGGCACCGCAGGCCGCAGATCCACTGTCCCCTGGGGTGCACTCGGGCCCGAACCTCGCGTGCCCACCACCACGCCCGCGTCGCGCCGGTACACCTGCCCCGGTTCGCCACTCCGCAGGGCCACCACCAGCCGGTGGAAGCCCACCGTCTGCGCGTTCGCCAGGTTGTGGGCGACCAGGTCCACCCGCGCCTGCTCCGCGGACATGGCCGCGGCCGCAGCCCGCAACAGCCCCAGCATCCCGACCTCCTCCGCTCAGACCTCGCCCGGAGGGCTTGCACATTCGGTGCCGGAGCGCCCGTCCACGCCACCGCCAACCCGTTCGGGGAACCCCGGTGCGCTGCCCGAGGGGATCTCAGGATCGGTTGCGCGGCCGAGGGGAAAATCGGTCCTCTGCCGGATGTCAGAGCGCCTTCCCAGCTGGTTTACGATCTGAGCGGACCCAGCGGGTCCGAGAGGCCCGGAGCTCACGGCAGGGTGGGCGGCCGGGCTGGCTTTTTGTAGACCATTCCCGGAGCGTGGGAGGAGGCGAAACGACGATGCGGATCTGGACAGCACTCCTGGTGGCATCCGCCTTGGTGGCCGCGGCGGTGGGCGTCGGTCTGGCCGGGGCTTCCCCGCAGACGGTCAAGATCACCGCCAAGGAGTTCGCCTTCGAACCCAAGGAGGTCAAGGTGCGGGCGGGTCAGCCCGTGCGCCTAGTCCTAGAGAACAAAGGCGTCATCGAGCACGACATCGTGGTGGACAGGCTCGGAGTCAAGGCGCGCCCCGTCCAGCCCGGCAAGACTGCAGAGCTCACCTTCACGCCCAAGGCCAAGGGCCGCTACCCGATCGTCTGCAGCGTGCCCGGTCACAAGGAAGCGGGCATGACCGGGACCCTGGTGGTGGAGTGAAGGAGGGGAAAGCCATGCGGCGGCTCCTGTCCGTGGGACTCGTGGGCGTGGTGGCGGCGGGGTTGCTGTTTCTGGGACCGCCCGCCGCCGCCCAGGTGAAGAAGTTCGAGCTGGTGGCCACCCGCAAGAACCTGGTGGTGGACGAAGGGGTGGTGTGGCGGGCCTTCACGTGGAACGGCCGCGTGCCGGGCCCCCTCCTGGTGGTGGAGGAGGGGGACGAGGTGGAGATCACGGTGCGCAACGCGGACACCATCACCCACGGCCTGTCGATCCACGCGGCCAACACCCAGACGTCCGCGGTGGTGGGCAACATCCCCGCGGGCCAGTCCCGGACCCTGCGCTTCCGCGCGGACTTCCCCGGGGTGTACATGTACCACTGCGCCCCCGGCGGCCACGGGATTCTGGCCCACACCATGGGCGGCATGTTCGGCATGGTGGTGGTGGAGCCCAAGCGCACCAAGTACCGGCTGGAAGAGGAGCTGGGCCGTCCGCCGGACGTGCGGGTGTACATGGTCCAGCACGAGGTGTACGGCAGCGGGAAGGACTTCGCGGACGGCCGCGCCCTGTACGTGACGTTCAACGGGTACAACTTCCGCTACGTCACCCAGCCCATCCAGGCACGGCCGGGGGGCTACGTGCGGTTCTACTACCTGAACGTGGGTCCCAACCTGGTGGGCAGCTTCCACGCCGTGGGCGGCATCTGGGAGTACGCGTACGCGGGCGGGAACCCCCAGAACGTCACCCGCGGGCTGCAGACCACCCTCGCCGCCCCCACGGACTCCTGGGTCATCGAGTGGCGGGTGCCCGCGGAGGGCCCGTTCCTGCTGGTGACGCACGCCTTCGGCACCCAGGCCATGAAGGGCGCGGTGGGGGTGCTCAGCGCCAAGAAGGACGGGCCGCGGACCGCGGTGGTGCGCCCGGAGGGTCCCAACCTGCCGCTTCCCGCGAAGCCCAAGCGGGTGGTGGACCCCTTCGGCCTGGGTTCCTCGGACCTGGACGTGCCCGTGCGGTTGCGTCCCGGAGACCCGGCCTTCGTCCGCATGGTGGGGAACAGCTACTGGCCGAAGGTCCTGGAGGTCCCCGTGGGCAGCCGGGTCACGTGGGTGAACGAGGACGTCTTCGACCTCCTGGAGGGCGAGCGCACGGGCATGCACAACGTCACCGCCGTGCGCGGCCCCACGCAGCTCGCCTCGCCCCTGCTCAAGCACGCGGACCGCTTCACGCTGGAGGTGCGCCGGCCGGGCGAGTACGAGTACATCTGCGCCATCCACCCGTACATGCGGGCGAAGCTGCGGGTGTACCGGCCGGGCGCGGAGGAGCTGCCCCGCCGGTAGCTCCTGTGGCGCAGCGCGGAAGCGGGGAGGGCAAGCGCCCTCCCCGCCTGTGTTTTGCCGGGTCCAGTCAGGAAGCCGCCAGGCGCCGCAACACCATCTGCAGGATGCCGCCGTGCCGGTAGTACTCGAGCTCGGTGGGGGTGTCCACCCGCGCCACGGCCTCGAAGTTGACCTCGCCGCCGTCCTCCCGGCGGGCCCGCACGCGCAAGCGCGCCTGCGGCACGAGCGACCGGACGCCCTCGATATCGTACACCTCTCGGCCGGTGAGGCCCAGGCTCTGGGCGTTCTGCCCGTCCACGAACTGCAACGGCAGGACACCCATCCCCACCAGGTTGCTGCGGTGGATCCGCTCGTAGCTCTCCGCGATCACCGCCCGCACGCCCAAGAGCACCGGCCCCTTGGCGGCCCAGTCGCGGGAGCTCCCGGCCCCGTACTCTTTACCGGCGAGGACGAGGAGGGGGACTCCCTCCGCGCGGTACCGCATGGCGGCTTCGTAGATGGTCATGAGCTCTCCGCTGGGGAGGTGCACCGTCCAACCTCCCTCGCGCCCACCCGCGAGCGCGTTGCGCAGCCGGATGTTGGCGAAGGTGCCGCGCACCATCACCTCGTGGTTGCCCCGCCGGGCACCGTAGCTGTTGAACTCCGCAGGCGGGACACCTCGCTCGATCAGGTACCGGCCTGCGGGGCTGTCCTGGGGGATGCTGCCTGCGGGCGAGATGTGGTCGGTGGTGACCGAGTCCCCCAGCACCGCCAGTACCCGGGCGCCCTGGATGTCCACGAGCGGCGCGGGCTCCGGCGGCAGGTTTTGGAAGAAGGGGGGCTCCTGGACGTAGGTGGAAGCGGGGTCCCAGGCGTACAGGTCGCCTTCCGGCACGGGCAGGGTCCGCCACGTCTCGTCGCCCGTGAACACGTCCCGGTAGCGCTCCCGGAACAGCTCCGGGCTCACGTGGCGCTCGATGAGCTCTTGAACCTCCCGGGTGGTGGGCCACAGGTCCCGCAGGTACACGGGCTGGCCGTTCGGGTCGTAGCCCACGGGGTCCTTGGTGAGGTCCACGTCCACGGTCCCCGCCAGGGCGAAGGCCACCACGAGAGGCGGGCTGGCCAGGTAGGCAGCCCGCACGAGCGGGTGGATGCGCCCCTCGAAGTTGCGGTTGCCGCTCAACACCGCGGCCACCACTAGGTCGTGCTCCTGGATGGCGTTGGCCACGGGTTCCGGTAGGGGCCCACTGTTCCCGATGCACGTGGTGCAGCCGTAGCCCACCAGGTGGAACCGAAGCGCCTCCAGGTAGGGCATCAGACCCGCCCGCTTCAGGTACTCCGTCACCACCGCAGACCCGGGCGCCAGGCTCGTCTTCACCGCGGGGTTCACCACCAGGCCCCGCTCCACCGCCTTCTTGGCCACAAGCCCCGCGGCCAGCATGACCGACGGGTTGCTGGTGTTGGTGCAGCTGGTGATGGCCGCGATCACCACGGACCCGTGCCGCAGCTCCGCGTGCACGCCGTCCAGGCGCACGTCCACGGTCTTGGGCTTCGTCGCCACCGCCACCCCGCCGTCCCCGACCGCGGGCCGGCCTCCTTCCGCCTCCAGCCGCCCCACGGCCACCTCGTTCTCGTTCCGGGGGCCGATGCGGTCGCCGAAGGCAACGTAGAAGCTCCGCCCCACGTCCCTCAGGGGAACGCGGTCCTGCGGCCTGCGCGGGCCAGCCACGCTCGGCTCCAGCGTGCCGAGGTCGAGCTCCACCACCTGGTTGAAGGCCGGCTCCGCCGCCGGGTCCCAGAACAGCCCCTGCTCCTTCGCGTACCGCTCCACGAGCGCCACGTGGTCTGCTTCCCGGCCGGTGAGACGCAGGTAGCGCAGGGTCTCCTCGTCCACCGGGAACAGGGCGGCGGTGGCGCCGTACTCGGGTGCCATGTTGGCGATGGTGGCGCGGTCCGGCAGGGACAGGTGATCGAGGCTCGGCCCGAAGAACTCCACGAACTTGTCCACCACGCCGACCTTGCGGAGGATCTGGGTCACGGTGAGCACCAGGTCCGTGGCCGTGACGCCCTCCGGTGGGGTTCCGTAGAGCCGGAAGCCCACCACTTCCGGCGCGGGCAGGTAGATGGGCTGGCCGAGCATCACCGCCTCCGCCTCGATGCCGCCCACCCCCCAGCCGAGCACCCCGAGCCCGTTGACCATGGTGGTGTGGGAGTCCGTGCCCACCAGGCTGTCGGGGAAGGCCACGCGTTCCCCGTCGCGCTCCCGGGTGGCCACCACGGTGGCGAGGTACTCCAGGTTGACCTGGTGCACGATCCCGGTCCCCGGCGGCACCACCCGGAAGTTCGTGAACGCCTTCTGCGCCCACCGGAGTAAGGCGTAGCGCTCGCGGTTGCGCTCGTACTCCCGCGCCACGTTGAAGCGGAAGGCGAAGGCGGAGCCGAACGCGTCCACCTGCACGGAGTGGTCGATCACCAGGTCCACGGGCACCAGGGGATTGATCCGCTTGGGGTCGCCGCCCAGCCGCTGCATGGCCGACCGCATGGCCGCCAGGTCTACCACCCCGGGCACCCCGGTGAAGTCCTGCAGCAGCACCCGGGCTGGCAGGAAGGGTGCTTCCCACCCCTCCGTCCCGGGTTCCCAGCCCGCCAACAGCCGCACGTCCTCCTCTCGGAACGGCTCGCTCCCAGCGTGCCGCAGCACGTTCTCGAGCAGGACCTTGACGGTGGACGGCAGCCGCTCCAGCGGTAGCGCCAGCGCGCCCTCGAGGCTCGCGAGCCGGTAGTACGCCACACCCGTCCCGCCGAGGCGGGTGCGTGCACCGAAGGGGTCATGGTGGCTCAAGGCATCACCTCTCGCTGGTCTGTGAGAGTGGAAAACCTACGTCCCAGCCCATTCTACGCCCGCGGGGCCACGGTGGCGCGCCCGGAGGGAATCGAACCCCCGACCAGAGGCTTAGGAGTCCCCTGCTCTGTCCACTGAGCTACGGGCGCGTCCGGCACGATTCTAGCACGGACGTGGCTAGGAACCCGGTTCCGCGGGCACCGAGCCCCAGCGGTGCTGGCCGCGGCCAGCACCGCGCACCCCCAGCCACGCAGGGACCGCCACGCTCAACGCCAGCGCCACCCCAACCCCCGCCAGCCCCAGCCGGCCAACCAGCAGGCTGCCCACAACCGGGTACGCCAGGACCGCGCCGCGGCCGGCGAACTCCGCGATGCCGAATCGCCGGCCGCGCTCGCCCACGGAGGTGAGGTCAGACAGCAGCGCGGTAGACGCCACCACGCCCGCAGACCAGCCGACCCCCACCAGGAACAGGAACAGGGTCGCGCTCCAGAACTCCGGGAACGCCACCGACCCGTAGGTAGAGATCCCGGACACCAGCAGGGACCCCACCATCACGGGCAGCCGGCCCACGCGGTCCGCCAGCGCGCCTAGCGGCAGGGAGAACGCGAACATCCCCACGCTGTGAATGGCGATGGCCCACACGATGTCCGACACCGCGTGACCGTGGGTCCGCATCACCACGGGCGCCAGCGCCATGGACAGGGTCATCACCCCCCACTGGGCCGCGTACGTGGCGACCGCCGCGGGCATGAGACCGGTCCCCCGCAGCTCCGGCCCAGCCGGCGTGCCCGCGACGCTGCCCGCGTGCACGTGCCGCCCCAGCTCCAGGGGATCTGGCCGCAGCCCCCTCATGAGCGGCACGATGGCCACCTGCAACAGGGCGGCCGCGAGCCAGGTCCACGGGATAGAGGCCAGGTCTCCCCCTGCCACCCGCGTACCCGCCGACGACACGACGGGTGCCACGAGGGCACCCACAGCGCTCCCGAAGAACAAGAAGCCCACCGCGCGGCCACGCAGCTCCGGCGGGTGCATGTCCGCGGCGGCCACCGACAACTGCCGCAGGGGGGCGGTGACCGCGCTGAGCAGCAGGATGGCTGCGGCCACCGCCCACGCACTGTGCGCGTGGAACGCCCAGGCCACCAGGCCTGCGGCTACCGCGCCCGCGCCGCCGCTGGCGGCGAACACCGGTCCACGGCCTACGCGGTCCATGAGGCGGCCCGCCGGGTACGCGGTGAGGATCTGGCCCAGCCCGCTCAGGCTCAGGGCGAGCCCGGTGAGCGCTACGTCGCCCGTGAGATGCAGGAACATCACGCCGCCCAGGGCGGGGACCAACTGGAAGGTGGCGGTGGACATGGCCTGCGCCGCCGCCAGTAGGCGCATGTGCCGCTGTACGATCCGCGACAGGTCCGTGGAGGGGGCCCTCAACACCAGGAGTCTAGCACACGGCGTAGGGGACGGGCCGCGGCCGCCGAACTCCTCCCCGTGGGTTGCATCGTGGTGTCGGTGCACGACGTGGCCCCGCCCAACCTGGCCGCCGTGCGCACCCTGTTGTCCCTGCTGGACCGGTTGGGCGTGCGCCCGCGGGTGCTCAAGGTGGTGCCGAACTTCGCGGGGCGCTGGCCGCTGGCGGAAAGCCCTGAGCTGGTGCGGCTCCTGCAAGCCGAGGTGCGCTCGGGCTCCGAGGTGGTGCTGCACGGCTACACCCACCGCACCGCGGGGTCGCTGCAGGCCCGCTGGCCCACACGCCTGAGAGCCCGTTGGTTCGCGGCGCAGGATGCGGAGTTCCTGAGCCTCTCTCCGGACGAGGCGGAGAGACGCTTGCGGGCGGGATTGGAGCAGCTGCGGACGGTGGGGTTGCAGGCGGAGGGCTTCTGCGCCCCCGGCTGGCTCGCCCCGGCCTGGCTGGGCCCGCTCCTGCGGGCTCTGGGGTTCGGTTACCACGTGACCATGGGTTCCGTGCACGACCTGGCCACGGGCCGGCGGCTGCTGGCGCCGTGGTTCGGCTCCGTGGGCACGGGTGGGCTGCACGAGTTTTTGGTGCACGTGGGCGGGACCTTGGGAGCCGGAGCCGCGCGGACTCCGTACCCCCTCGTGAAGGTCTTCTTCCACCCGCAGAGCCCGCGCACGTGGGGTCCGCAGCTCGCGAGGCTCCGGCGGGCCCTCCGCACCCGGCAAGTCACCACGTACCGGGCCTTGCTCCATGGGTAGCGTCCGAGTGTCCTTCGTGGTCCCCGCCCGGGACGAGGCAGGCTACGTAGGGCGGGCCCTGGCGTCCGTGGCCCGTCAGGACTGGCCCCTGGAAGAGGTAGAGGCCGTGGTGGTGGACAACGGCTCGTCGGACGGGACCGAGCAGGCCGTGCGGGAGTTCGCCGCCCTGCACCCCGAGCTCCAGCTGCAGGTCCTCCGCGAGCCGCGGCGCGGCCGCGCCCGGGCGAAAAACGCGGGTGCCCGGGCGGCTTCCGGCCGCTGGCTGATCTTCTTGGATGCGGACTCCGTGGCGAGCCCCAACCTGGCCCGCGCGGTCCTCGCCCGGGCGGAAGCGGGTTGGCCCGCAGGCAGCATCCGCGTGGTGGCGGACTCCCAAGACCCCCTGGACCGGGGATTCTTCGCGCTCCTGGAGTTCGGCAAGCAGCTGTTCAGCATCCGCGCCCAGATGTTCTACTGCCGCGCGGACCTCTTCGCTCAACTGGGCGGGTTCCAAGAGGACCTGCAGATCGCCGAGGACCTGGAGTTCCTACGACGGCTTGAGGCCGCGGGGCTCCCCACCTGCCACGTCACGGAAGCGTACATCGCCACCTCGCCCCGTCGGCTCCGGGCCTTGCCCCTCCGCCTGGGCATGCTGTACACGTTCTGCCGCTGGGCTCTGGCCCACGTGGGGGTCGGCCGGCGGTGGCCTTACTGAGGAGCGGGGTGCCGCTCTGGCAGCGTTTGGTGGGCTTCTCCCGCAGCGGCCGGGGTCGGGCAGCGGGGCCTCTGCGGGTCTGGCTGTGGTGGGAGCGGCTCACCACTTGGTGGTGGCAGCCGCGGCCGGTCCGACCCGGAGGCCTGCTCCTGTACTCCGCCCAGCGCTGGAAAGGCCCCACGGTCCTGCTGGCCGACGGCACCGTGGTGCGCCCCGGGGACCGGGTAGCCGAGCTGCACCTCCACAACGCCCTGTTTCCCCAGAGGGCCACGGACTCCCCCTGGCCTCACCTCACGACCCTCCGCCACGACCTGGATTGCCTCCGGGACCTGCTTACGCGGGACCGCTTGGTGGCGGCCCGCGGGGTGACCGTGTTCAGCGAGGCGGCCCGGCGCCTGGGCTTCGAGGTCCGCCCCCTGCCCCCAAGTCCCTGGTGGCGGCTGGTGCGGTTCTTCCTGTGGGGTCTGCGGGCCGTCTACCACCCCACTGCCCGAGGCCACAAGCCACCGCCCTGGCCGGTGGAAGTTTGGTGGCGTCCCCCCCGAAAGATACCCTACCCTGTAGGGTAAAGAGGGGAGGCGGGACTCCGGCCGCCGCCCGATGGCGCGGGCCTGCGGCCGGCCCTATCCTGCAGGCGGAAAGGAGGCGAGGCGGCATGCACCGGGTGCTGATTTTGGGAGGAGGAAGTGGGGGAAGCATCGCGGCCAAGCGGCTCGCGCAGTGGTCCCGGCCTGGGGAAGTGGAAGTGGTGTTGGTGGACCGGAGCCCCTGGCACGAGTACCGGCCTAGCTATCTCTGGGTGATGACGGGCAAGCGCCAGCCTGAGGAGGTGCGCCGCCCGCTGAAACTCCTCGAGGCCCGCTACGGCACCCGGGTGGTGCAGGCGGCGGTGACCCGCATCGACCCCGTGGCGCGCAGGGTGGACACGGAGGCAGGGGCCTTCGACTACGACTTCCTGGTGGTGGCCTTGGGCGCGGTGCTCCGCCCGGACCCCAGGACGGAGGGACACGAAGGGCCGTGGGAGCTGGAGCACGCCCTGCGCCTGCGGGAGCGGCTTCGGGAGTTCCGGGGCGGTCACGTGGTGGTGGGCCCCGTGGAGTGGCCGTACCGCTGCCCGCCTGCTCCCTTCGAGGTGGCCTTCATGCTCCGCTATCTGGCGGACCAACGCCACGTGTCTGACCGCACCCGCATCACCGTCTTCCACCCCTGGCAGCAGCCCATGGAGACCTTTGGCCCCCTCATGGTGGAGGGCTTCCGCGCCTTCCTGCGGCAGTTCCGGGTCGACTTCGAAGGAGGGTTCCAGCTGGGCGCCCACGACCGCGACCGCCGCGTGCTGCGCTCCACGGACGGGCGGATGCTGGAGTACGACCTCGCGGTCCTCATCCCGCCCCACGCGCCGCCGGAGCCCGTGCGCAACTCGCCCCTCGCGGCCGCGGGCGGCTACATGGACGTCACCCTGCCCAGCATGGCCTCGCCCCGGTACCCGGAGGTGTACGGGATCGGGGACGTGGTGGCCCCCACCATCGGGCTGGGCATGGCCGGGGTGTTCGCCCACTTCCAGGCAGACCACGTGGCCACCCAGATCCTGGACCGGGTCCGCGGGGTGTACCTGGGTGAGCTGTACAACATGGTGGGCGTGTGCGTGATGGACACCGGCTATATGGGTGCCGCGGTCTGGTGCGACTTCACCGACAAGCTGTACGGGCGCTCCCCCTACCCTGACTGCCGCCTGCTGGGCGGGATGCGGCTGTTCCGCTCGGTGAAGGTGGGGTTCGAGCGCCTGTGGTTTGCTAGCCTGTTCGGACGCTGAGGGAGGGAGGACCATGGGGAGCGAAGCGGACCTCCAGCGGGTTCTCGACAAGGTCGCCGCGCACGCGGAGGCGGTGGAAGCCTTCGTGGAGATCTTGGGGAAGCTCCACCGGGCCGGCTTGTTGGCGGCCGTGGACGGCGTGCTGGAGGAGTTCGACGAGCAGTTCAGCGCCGCCACCCGGCCCGAGCTCATGACCATGGTGGCCAACTTCATGATGCTCTTGGGCACGGTGGGCCAGGTGCGGTACGAACCCTTCTTCCGCGCTGCCATGTACGCTCCCCAGGCGGTCAACGAGGCCCTGGAGCGCCTGGACCGGAAGCCGAAGACCCTGGGGGTGAGGGAGCTGTGGGCTCTGTTGCACAACCCCCAGGTGGCGGCCGCGGTGGAGGTCCTGGTGGAAGCCCTGAGGGCTCTGCAGCCTCCGCCGGAGACCAAACCGGCGTCGTAGGAAACGTTCCGCGGACGTCGCGTCGGAGCAGGACAGGAGGCGGAACGCCGGGACCTGGGACCGGGCAGCCCGTCTGGTGCTGACTTACCTCACCACCCGGGCGGGCGGAGGGTGGGCGTGGCGAGGAGCGTGTCCCGGAAAGACCCTCCAACGGAGAAAGACCACCCCTGTACGCGCTGCTGGGGATCCGGACCTGCCCCGCGGCGGAGACGCAAGCCGGCTAACGGCTACCGCGGGAGGATCTGACCGCGGATCTCCCCTGCAGGGCGGGCCACGGTGTGCACGTTCACGTAGGTCCCCATCTCGCGGATGCGGGCCAGCAGCACGGACATCGGCTGGCCGGCAAGCGGCCCCACCAGGTTCGCCGCGGTGATGGTCCCCGAGGCCAGCTCGCCGTCGAACCGGCCGGGCCGCACCTGCGGCGGCGGAGCGGACGGGTACAGCCACACCACGATGGGGCCGTTCTGCCCTACGGCCCCCACGTGGATGTGCGCCATCTGCACCCCCACCGCGCGGGACACCTCCAGGCGGTAGGCGATGCTGTTGCCGTCCGGCGCCACCCGGAAGGTGGCCACACCGGTTGCCTTCGTGTCCACGGTGGGCACCTGCTCCCGTCCCCACAGGTGCGCCACGAACTCCACCGGCGTTTGCGCGCCGGTCGGCACCGCGGCCACAACCAGGCTCAACGCCAGAACAGCCCAGTAAACCCCTCGGATCATGGAGACCTCCCGCCCCTTCGGTCGGCCCCATGCTGGGGCACCAACTTCACGGAACTGTCACGGACCGCGGCCCGGACGAAGCTCGCGACCGTGGTGGCGATGGGCGCGGCCAGCAACGCGCCCACAGCTCCGAACAGCTCGGTGCCCACCAGGATGCTGCACACGACGACCACGGCGTGCAGACGGAGGAGGCTGCGCAGGGCCAGGGGGGCCACCACCGCATCCACGACTCCGCGAACCGCCAGCAGCAGCACCACTACCGCCCATCCCGTGTGCGCCCCCCGCGCGAACGAAACCGTTCCCACGGTCACCAGCGCGAACAGAGGTCCCAGGTAGGGCACGGTCTCCGCCACGGCGGCCAGCGCCGACCAGCCGAGGGCGTTGGGGACCCGGAGCGCACTAAGCCCGACCCACAGCAGCACCCAGGTCACCAGGGCGATGCACACGAGCCCAACGAGCGAGCGCCTCAGCGCGAAGGCTGCGGCGGCGACCGCCATGCGCAACGGCTCCCACAAGCCCTCCGGCAGCGCCCGCTGCGCAGTCTCCGCCAACACGGGTGCGTCCTTGAGGAAAAAGAAGGTGAGCACAGGGACCAGGAGGATGACGTACGCGTGTGCGCCCATGGACAGCGACGCGCCGAGCGCCCTCTCCACAGCGACCAGGCCGGCCGAGACCACCAGCCGCACCAAGCCTGCGTCTCCCGGTAGAGGCGCCCAGGCGGCCTCCAGGCGCGCCAGCTGTTCCGCCGCGAGGCGGGCATACGCCGGAGCGGCCGCGAGCAGCCGGGACACCTCCCGTCCCAGCGGACCGAGGATCAAACGGGCGAACAGAACCAGCAGGCCCGCCAGGAGGCCGAGGGCCGCCGCAGCGCCCAGCTCCCGGCGGCCCCGGCTCCACGTGGAGACCCTGTCGGCTACTGGGGCCAGGAGAGCCGACAGCGCTGCGGACAGCAGGAGCACGAGGAGGGTCATCCGCAGACGCCAGGCCACCCAGACCAGCGCGGCCAGGCCTGCGAGCCGCAGGGCCAGCCGTGCCTCCCCCTGTAGCGTTCCCAACCTACGGGCCCTTCTGGCCTTCGTCCTGCAGAGCCTTCCGGAAGTCTCGCACGGCCCTCCCCAGGGACGAGCCCACCTCGGCAAGTCGCGAGGGACCAAAGATCAGGAGGGCGACGAGGAGGATGACCACTAGCTCCGGAGCGCCGATCCCGCCCAGGCCCATGTGAGCGAGTCCTCCTTCCCTAGCTCCTTCTGTTAGCCAGCGTACCGCGGCGCCTGCGAGTTCCGTCCAGACGGTGCCCTACGGCTGTGCCGGGAAACCTCCTCGAATGTGCGAGCGGGTCCAGATCCTGGCGTGGCCGGGAACTCCCCGGGGGTCTTCGTTCGCTCGTAGGGCGAAACCACTCGATCAGGAGGTGCGACGGTGAGGAAGTTGCTCGCTGTGGGTGTTACGATGCTGCTTGTGGCCGCAGCCGTCCCGGCCCTGGCGACCACGCCCACGAAGGCCGAGCGGCCGAGCGCTGTGTCCTTCGACGTGCAAGGCCGTGTCACGGAAGTTACCCAGGGGTGGTTCCAGCTGTCCGTGGAACGGGTCTTCCGCGGTCGGCTGGCCAAGGGGGCGAAGCTCCGGGTGAACGAGACGGCTTCCACCCGCTTCCTGCGTGCGGGCAAGCCGGCGTCCAGGTCTGACCTGAAGGCTGGCGTCGTGGTCCGGGTGGCTGGGACGCGACAGGTCTCGGGCAAGCAGGTCAAGTACACCGCGTCCACGGTGACGCTCCTGAAGTAGCACCGTGCCTTCGGAGGCCGACGCCCTGGTTTCCACCGCCCCTGCGGGCGAGGACGCGCAGACAGAGTTTGCGCGTCTCGTGGAAGCTCACTGGCGATCGGCCTTCCGATTCGCGTACCGCCTGACCGGTAACGCCGATGACGCCGAGGACCTGGTCCAGCAGGCTGCGGAAGAGGCGTTGCGGGCCTTCTCCCGGTTCCAACCGGGCACGCGGTTCGACCGCTGGTGGCTTCGGATCCTTTACAACTCCTTCGTGGACCGGACCCGCCGCGAGCGCCGTCGCTCTTACTTCCCTCTGGAAGACATCCCCTCGCCCCTGCCTGCCGGCCGGGAGGCTGATCCCGAGACGGCCTTGGAAGCGCACTTGGACGGTCCCGTCCAGAAGGCTCTGGACGCCCTGCCCCCGGACTTCCGCGCGGCTGTGGTCCTGGTGGACCTCGAGGGTCTGTCCTATCAGGAAGCGGCACAGGTCCTCCGGTGCCCGGTGGGGACCGTGCGGTCGCGCTTGCATCGCGCACGCCTGGCCCTGCGAGAGTGGCTGCGGGAGTATGTGGACGCGGTGAACCGAGGAGCTCTGGGATGAGACACCCCCAAGACCTCCTGAGCGCCTACGTGGACGGCGTGCTCTCAGACCGGGAAGCCGCAGACGTCGCCGCGCACTTGGCAGAATGCCAAGCCTGCCGCGAAACGGTGGCGGATCTACGCGCGGTGCGGAAGCTCCTGCGCACGGTGCGGACCCCGGAGCCGCCCGCAGACCTCCCGGCCAGGCTGTTGGAGAGCGTGGGCCGGACCCGCCGGGCTGTCCCGGCGGGGCGGTGGGCGGTCGCAGCGGCGGCGCTGCTCGCCAGCCTGCTGCTCGCGAAGCTCCCCTGGATCCCCGCGCCCTCCGACGCCGTGGTGCGCGACCTCAGGGAGCACGCCAAGGCGTCCACGGCCCACCCCATGGGCGACGTGGGGTTGGGATCTTTGCTCTCCGGCCTGCTGGGCGAGCGCGGAACCGACGAGCCGTGAGCCGCCCCGTCCTCAGCCTCCTCCTGCTGGTTGCGCTGGCCACCCCCTCGGAGGCCGCTTCGGACCTGTTGGTTCGGATCACATCCTCCCGACAGCGGGTGGCTTACTCGGGCGAACAGGTGGTGGCAACCGCTGTCGAGGGAGGGACGCGTCTGGTCTTGGCCCGGGTGGACCACGATCCCACCGTGGGGACACGGGTAGCGTACCGACCGCTCGCCGGACGAGGGGAACGGAGAGTGGTCGTCCACACCCCCACCCAGACCGTGGAGTACGAGCCCCACACCCGGCGAGGCCGTGTCTATCGGTCCTACGATCTTGACGTGCCCCTCACGGAACACGTGGACTGGCTCGTGCGGAACTACTCTGTCTCTTCCCGACCCACCCGCGTCCTGGGCCGACCCGCGGTGCGCCTGCGCCTGCTACCGAAGCAAGCAGGCCGCCCTCGGGCTGACCTCCGGGTAGACGAGCAGACCGGAGTCATCCTCCGCTCCGAGCGCGTGTCCGCGGACGGCCGGGCTCGGGAGTTCACCACCTTCCTGTCCTTCTCCCCCCGCCCCACCGGCTGGATGAGATCCCTCCTGGTGCCGGCAGACCTCCAGCTTCGGCAGGAGCCTACGGTGGAGGTTGCCAGCCCGGAGCAGGTCCGGCGCCTGTTCGGGCACCCATTGCCCGAGTTCCACCCTCCTGCTGGCTTCCAACCCGTCACCGCCTACCTTCTGGACCGAGCGGGTCCAGCGGTGCGGCGCGTGTACTCCGACGGCTTGGCCACGCTGTTGCTGTCCCTGCGGCCTGGGCGAACGCCCGAGCCCCCGGTGGGCAGTACGGTGGTGCGCCGCCCTGGTGGGCTGGTCTGGCTGCTCCCAGCGGGGATGCGCAGCCTCGTGCACTGGACTCGGGAGGGATGGTCTCTCACGGTGGTGGCAGACCTGAGCCCGGAGGTACTCCTCGAGATCGCGGACCGGACTGGCGTCGGGCCCCCTCCCACCGTCCTGGAGGGGCTCGCGGACTGGTTCCGTTCGGCCCTGGGGATTTTGGGAGAGTTCTAGGCTCGTGGGGCCTCCACCCGCCTCGGCGAAGGACGACCACGGCGCCACAGGCTGCGGTGGTTCCAGACCGGGGGGGCGAAAGTTCCAGGCGGAAGGTCCCAACCGGCTATGGGTGGCGGATCTCGTCTGCGTGCCCACGCAGGAGCGCCCGCTGTACCTGCGTGTGATCCTGGACTCCCGCATGGCTTTGCCGAGGGAAGAGCGGACCTCCCCCGGGCGCGAGGACCCGAAGATGAGACGCGCGACCCGCAGCGCAACCACCAGCTCGGACCCACCGATCCCGCCGAAGCCCACGGCCGCACCACCTCCACGCTGTCTCTTCCGGGGGGTACCGCGCTGGGCTGCCCGCGGGTTCCTCGCACTGTGCCTGGTCGCCAGCAGCCTGCCCTGGAGAAGCCCTGGAACAAGCGAAGCCGGGCCCCTAGACGCCCCTGCGGGATGTTTGGGGCGGTCTAGCGAGCACCGCGAGGCTTGGGCAGGTCCCGTGTGGCCGCCCCTGGCAGGGGCTCTCCCCGATGTGGAGGCCGAGGTCCTGCACGCCCTCCGTCGGGCGGGTCTTTCAGGCCGCGTGGTCCGTATCGCCGCAGACACCAACGGGTCTATGACGGTGGCAGCCCTGACCGTGACCCACCCCGCCCAATCGTCCCTGTACGAACTGCAGACCTACGTGGGGAGGCTGCTGCGCGCGATATTCCAGAGGGTGTATGCCCTCGACGAGGTGGACCTCACCGCGGTAGCCCGCCACCAGCTCGAGCCCGGGGGCCTCCCGGACGTGACCTTCACCGCCGCCGCCTCCCGCTCCGAGGTGCTCCACGCGCCCGGAAACCTTCCTCCCGCAGACCTGGTCCGAGGACTCCCCCGGGTGTGGGTCCACCCCCTGTTCGACAAACCCGCCGAACGGTTGCAGGACTCCCTGCTCACCCAACTCCCTGTTCCGGACTGTTCCGCGGACCCCCTCCGCACCGTCTTGGACTACCTCCAGGACCTGCCGGACCGCCTCCGCGGCCAGCTCCGGGGAGAGGTAGTGGCAGGCAAGCTGTACCGGGGCAGCCCCCGCCGACGCGCCGTCGCCCTCACCTTCGACGACGGGCCGACACCCCTCTACACTCCCCTGCTCCTGGACACCCTGAACCGCCTCCGGTTGCACGCCACCTTCTTTCTCGTGGGCCGCAGGGTGGAACAGTACCCGTACTTCGCGGCCGCGCTCGTGCAAGCGGGGCACGAGCTCGGCAACCACAGCTACGCCCACCGGAGCCTGGTGGGTCTTCCCCCTGACCGGGTGCGGGAAGACCTGCAGCGGGCGCAGCGGGCTCTTTTGCGCGCCACCGGGCGCATGCCAAAACTCTTCCGGCCCCCCGGAGGGCGCTACAACCGTACGGTGGTGGCGGTCGCCTCGGACCTCGGCATGCTGACGGTGCTGTGGACCGACGACCCGGGGGACTACAAGGGATTGGGGCTCCAGCGTCTGCAAACCCGCCTGCTGTCGCGCGTCTACAGCGGCGGCATCCTCCTCCTGCACCAAGGGGTCCCGGACACGGTGCGCGTCCTGCCGGCCGCGTGGCAGGTGCTACGGCGCCACGGGTACACGGTAACCAGGGTGAGGGACCTTCTCCCTGTCCCGGAGGGCGCCTGGGAACCACCCGGCTCACTGCGTCGCTAGACCACCCCGGTCCATGTGTCGGAGGGGTGTCCCGGGGCCAAGCTCCTAACGGGACCATGACCAACGCGGAAAGAGGGAGAGAAGATGACGAGGATCTTCGAGGGAAGGGTCTTCCCAACTCGCGCCATTCCCCAGGGCTTGGGTGGGTGGCTGCGGTGGGGGCCCCTGAGTGGAGAAGCACTCCTCGAGGTCGCGGACCATACCGGTGTGCAGCCCGCCGCGGTGGCTAGGACAGACTGTGGGGTGGACGGACCTGTGAGAGGCCTGCGCCGGACGGTTTTGCTGGTTGCCTGTGTGGTCCTCCCCGCGTGCGCACAGCCGGCTCCAACCCCCACCACGCAGGCCGTCCCTTCCCCCGCTCCCGGCGGCACCGCCGGGGCGCCGGCTCGTCCCCCTTCCCTGGCCCTGCGGGCCGACCTGGCAAACCTGCTGTGGAAGGCCTACGTCCCCAACAGCCTGTCCGACACCGTGACCGTGGTGGACGTGCGCAGCCGCCGGGTCCTGACGACCTTCCGGGTGGGCCACGCACCCCAGCACGTGGTCCCGTCTTACGACCTTCAGACCCTATGGGTGAACAACAACGGGGGAAACAGCCTGACCCCCATCGACCCGCACACGGGCCGCCCCGGCAAGGCGGTGCCGGTGGACGACCCCTACAACCTGTACTTCACCCCGGACGGCCGCCTGGCGGTGGTGGTGGCGGAGAGGTTGCGGCGCCTGGACTTCCGTGACCCCCACACGTTCCGCAAGGTCCACAGTCTCTCCCTCCCGTGCGTCGGGCCCAACCACCTGGACTTCTCCGAGGACGGAAGCTTCTTTCTCGTGAGTTGCGAGTTCGACGGCCGCCTGGTGAAGGTGGACACCGCCTCCCGGCGGGTGGTGGGGGTCCTGCAACTGGGAGACATGCCGCAGGACGTGCGACTTGCACCCGACCGTCGGCGTTTCCTCGTCGCAGACATGATGCGAGACGGATTGCACGTGGTGGACGGGCAGGCCCTTCGACGGGTGGCTTTCGTGTCCACCGGCGTGGGGGCCCACGGGGTGTACCCGAGCCGCGACGGCTCCCGCGTGTACGTCACCAACCGGGGCTGGCACACCGTGACTGGCGGGCGCAGGGGCCCCGGCAGCGTGGCTGTCCTAGACGGCCGGACCCTCCGCGTGGTCTTGCGGTGGTCGGTGCCGGGTGGAGGTAGCCCGGACATGGGGAACTTCACCCCGGACGGGCGGGAACTCTGGCTTGCAGGCCGCTACGACGACGAGGTGTACGCCTTCGACACGACCACGGGGACTGTGGTGGCCCGCATCCCTGTGGGCCGGGGGCCTCACGGGTTGACCGTGTGGCCGCAGCCTGGCCGGTACTCCCTGGGCCACACGGGGAACATGCGGTAGGCTCGAACCCTTCCCTCAAGACCTTCGGGCCTGCTGGATGGCCCTCCACACCCGCTCGGGATGTAGGGGCGTGTCCAGGTGGCGGACGCCAAAAGGGCGCAGGGCGTCCAGTACTGCGTTCGCGAAAGCCGGGGTGGCACCGATGGTGCCCGCCTCACCGACCCCCTTGGCACCCAGGGGGTTGGTGGGAGAGGGCGTGACCGTGCGGTGCAGCTCCAGGCGCGGGAGGTGGGCTGCGCGGGGGACAGGGTAGTCCGCCAAGGTGGTCGTGAGCGGTTGCGCGGTGCCGTCGTAGGCGACTTCTTCCAGCAGCGCCTGGCCCAGGGCTTGGGCGACCCCGCCGTGGATCTGCCCCTCCACGAGCAGCGGGTTGACGACCACGCCGCAGTCGTCCACCGCCACGTAACGCACCACCCGCACCTGTCCGGTGTCCGGGTCCACCTCCACCACGCAGAGGTGCGCCCCGAAGGGCGAGGTGGCCTGTTGCACGGTGAACGTGCCCTCCTCTTCTAGCCCCGGGGACAGGCCGTCGGGGAGCCGGCCCGGCCGGTATGCGGCTGCGGCCACCTCCGCCACCGGCACCGCCCGGTCCGGCACGCCCCGCACCGCGATCCGACCGTCCCGCAGCTCCAGGTCGCGCACCGACGCCTCCAGCAGGTGGGCCGCGATGCGGAACATCTTGCGCCGCACCTTCTCCGCGGCTCGCAGCACCGCCGAACCTCCGACCACCAGGGTGCGGCTCCCTGCGGTCCCCTGCCCGGAGGGCACTACCAGCGTGTCGCCGTGCACCACCTCGACCCGCTCCGGCGGGATGCCCAGCCGGTCCGCCACGATCTGGGCGAAGCCTGTGGCGTCGCCCTGGCCGTGGGGGGAAGTCCCCGTGAGTACCGTGGCGCTCCCGTCGGGCAACACCCGGACCTTCGCCGCCTCCCATCCGAACGCGCAAACCTCCACGTACACCGACAGCCCGATGCCCAGGTACCGACCCTCGGCGCGCGCGCGCTCCTGCTCGCGCCGCAGGGCCGAGTAGCCCGCGCGGTCCAACAACACCCGCAGCGCCCGCAGGAAGTCCCCGCTGTCGTACCGCGCGCCGCCGGGAGTCTTGTACGGGAAGGCACTCTTGCGCAGCAGGTTGCGGCGCCGCACCTCTGCGGGATCCAGGCCGAGCTCCGCGGCCACCAGGTCCATCATGCGCTCCAGGTAGAAGGTGGCCTCCGGCCGGCCCGCACCGCGGTAGGCACCCGTGGGCGTCCTGTGCGTGTAGACCTCCACCACTTCCGCCTGCAGGTGCTGAATGGCATAGGGGCCGGTGAGCACCCGCGCCGTCAGGGTGGGGACCTCCAGCGTGGTCGATAGCGCGTACGCACCGATGTCCGCCACCAGGCGCGCCCGCAGCGCCAAGACCCGGCCCCGACGGTCGCACGCCACCTCCACCTCGCCCACCTGGGAACGGCCGTGGACCGTCGCCAGCAGACTTTCCCTCCGGCTCTCCACCCACTTCACGGGCCGGCCCAGCCTTCGGGCGAGGTGCGCGACCAGGACGTCTTCAGGGTAGGTGTTCAGCTTGACACCAAAGCCGCCACCCACGTCAGGCGCCACCACCCGCACCTGGTTGGCCGGGAGGTCGAGGGCTTCCGCCAAAGTGTCGCGCAGGTCGTGGGGCACCTGCGTGGACGACCACACCGTGAGCAGGCCGCGCGCGCCGTCCCAGGCCGCGAGCACTCCGCGCCCTTCCATGGGGACGGCCGCGAGCCGCTGCTGGCGGATGGACTGGCGCACCACGCGGTACGCGGAGGCAAATGCGCCGTCGGGGTCGCCCGCGCGCGTCGTGCGGCGGTACGCCACGTTGGTCCCCAGGTCTGGGTGGACGAGAGACGCCTCCCCGGCTGCCTCCAGAGGGTCGGCCACCGCGGGCAACGGCTCGTAAGAGACCGCGACCGCCGCGGCGCCGTCCTCTGCAGCCGCGCGGCTCTCGGCCACCACCGCGGCGACGGGCTCGCCCACGTAGCGCACCACGTCCACGGCCAGCACAGGGTGCGGGGCGACCTTGGCACCCCGCACCCCTGCCACCGGAACCGGGCCAACTCCGAGGTCCGGGCCTGAGAAGACGCCCACAACCCCTGCGACGGACCGCGCCGCCGTGCCGTCCACCCGTACCACCCGAGCGTGGGGGTGCGGGCTGCGCACGAGCGCCACGTGCAGGACGCCTTCGGCAGGGACGTCGTCCAGGTAGGCGCCCTGCCCCCGGACGAGCTTTGGGTCTTCGATCCGGCGCACGCGCCGGCCCACCCAACGAGCCAGGTCCTCCATCTCGCGCTCCCTACAGGTGTTCGGAGTCTATTGTAGCGGGCCCTGGGGTAAAGGCAGGATGGGGAGGCTGCCCGGAGAACATCCCGGTGCGGCCCCGCGAGCGGAGCAGCGAGCCTTGGGCGACCCCTTACACCTCCCTCGGCAGGCGCGCGTCCGGCAGCGCGCCGCGCCCTTCTTGTGGTTGGGCGCCGCACTCGTGCTGGCGCTCGCGATCTGGACGACCGCCCGGTCCAGTGACCTGCACGCTCCGGCCGCGGCTCCCCCCCTGGCCGCGACCCCCCAAGCCGCCGTCCGCCCGCCTTCGCCGGGGCCCGCGCTGCAGGCCACGGCCCTCGCCACCCCGACCCCCGCGCGCCGGCTTCGGACGTTGGCTCCGCGGCCTTCCCCAAGGCCGACCCCCGGGCCGTCTTACTGGATTCGCTTCGGGCCCACCGACGACCTGGAGGTGTTGAGCGAGGTGGTGGACCGCCTCGCCCGCGCGTACGCGGTCGTGGGCCGCATCCAGACGCGGTGGACGGTGCGCGCCTACCGCGTGTCCTCCGGCCCCGTGCCCCTGCGCAGCGCCGCGGAACAACGGCAGGCACTCCTGGCGGCGGTGGGCCTCCCGTCTGAGCTGCGCCCGCACCCGCAGGGCGGCCACCTGCTGGACTTCGGGGAGTTCCAGGACCCGGCGGTCGCAGAAGAACGGGCGCGCGCGGTCCGGGCCCGCGGGTTCGTCGCCTCCGTGAGCCCTGTGCGTACTCCCTCGTACACCGTCGTCGTGGGTCCGGTCTCGGAACGGGTGGCGCTCGCGGTGGCCCGCAGCCTGCAGGCCTCCGGGTTCTCCTTCACCCTCTCGCACCGCCCGTGAGGGACTTCGCAGCCCGTGAGCCGCGGGCAGCAGGCCCGCGGCGGGCTGAGGTCCCCGAAGGGCCCGCCGCGCGCTAGACTCTTCCCGTGCGGCGGAGGGAGCTCCGTCCGCGACGGGACTGCGTGAGGTCGGTGCGGGTTGGGTTCGGATCGGCCGTCTTGGCGGCAACGGATCGAGCGGTGGTGGCAGGCAGTCACCGAGCGCACCCCCCTGCCCGCAGACGCCCCCGGTGAGCCGTCCACGGTCCCCCGCGCCCTCGTGGTCAGCTCCGCGCAGCTCGGGTGGCTGGTCGCGGGCCTCGGCCCCGCGTGCCGGGCGGAGCACGCGTCTTCCCTCCCGGACGCCCTGGAGCTGCTAGCCACGGACCACTACGACCTCATCGTGCTAGAGTTGCACGCCTGCGACCGCCCGGTGGCCGACGCGGTGCGGGCCATCCGGGGTTTCCGGCAGACGCCCATCCTGCTTGCGGCGCCGAGGGCCCTGCGCGAGGCCGTGGGCCAGGCCCTGCGTGCCGGCGCGGACGAGTTCGTGTTCACCGACGTACCGCCCTCTCCCGAGCTCGTCCGGCACGCGGTGGAGCACGCGTTGCTCCGGCGGGCCCTGCGGGACGTGGCGGCCACGGAGGCGGACCCGGTCACCGGTTTACTGTCCGCCCACGCCTTCCAGCAGCTGTACGAGGAGCGGCGCGCGCGCAGCCGGCTGTTCGGTGAGCGGTTCACCGTGCTGCGCGTCCAGGTCTTGGACCTCCGGCGCGTGGAGGCCGCCTACGGCGCGCGCAGCGTCGAGCTCTCGCTGCGGCACGTGGCAGAGAGCCTGCGGAGGACGGTGCGGAGCACAGACGCGGTCGCGCACCTGGGCCAAGGCGCGTTCGTGGCCGTCCTCGACAACGGGGACTCCCGGCGGGTGGAGGCCATCACCGAGCGGCTGCACGCGGCCGCCGACGCCTACCGAGACCCGCAGCACCCCGAACTCCGCCTGCGGGTGCGCGTGGCGCACGCCACCGGGAGAGCCGGCCAGGACCCCCTAGCAGAAGCGGAGCGGAAGTTGGGCGAGGCGTCTTCCTAGCTGCCAGCCTGGCGACGGCGCGCGATCGCAGCCACAGCCCCCGGGTTCTCCAGGGCGCTCAGGTCTCCAGGGTCCTGGCCCAGGTAGGCCGCGCGGATCACCCGGCGCATCACCTTGGCGTTTCGCGTCTTGGGCAGATCCGCCACGAACTCCACCACCTCGGGCTGCAAGGGTTTCCCGAGCCGCTGGGCCACGAGCTCCCTCAGTTGCTCCGCGAGGGCCTCGCTCGGCGCGTGTCCGGGCCGCAGGACCACGAAGCACGCCACCGCCTCTCCCTTCACTTCGTGGGGCACGCCCACCGCCGCCGCCTCGCTGACCGCGGGGTGGGACACGAGCACCGACTCCACCTCCGCGGGCCCCACGCGCTTACCCGCCACCTTCAAGGTGTCGTCGGAGCGTCCGAGGATGTACCAGAACCCCTCCTCGTCCCGCACCGCCCAGTCGCCGTGCACCCACACGCCGGGCCACCGGGACCAGTAGGTGTCGAGGTACCGCTGGGGATCCCTCCAGAACCCACGCGTCATGCCGGGCCACGGCTTCGTCACCACCAGCTCGCCCACTTGTCCCGGCCTGGTGGGCCGGCCGTCCGCGTCGTACACGTCCGCGGCCATGCCCAGACACGGGCCCGTGAAGGCGCACGGCTTGCACGGGTGGATGACGGTCCCGCACACGATGCCCCCGGACACCTCCGTACCCCCGGAGTAGTTCACCACGGGGCAGCGCGACCGACCCACCTGTCGGAAGTACCAGAGGTAGGGGTCCGGGTTCCACGGCTCGCCCGTGGAACCCAGCACCCGGAGGCTGTCCAGCCGGTACCGGGCCGGCCAGTCGTCCCCGTACCGCATCAGTGCCCGCACCGCGGTGGGCGCGACCCCGAGCACAGTCACGCCGTGCCGGTCCACCACCTCCCAGAGGCGGCCGGGGTGAGGGGAGTCCGGGACCCCCTCGTACAGCACCATGCTGGCCCCGAGGGTCAGGGTGCCCAGCACCAGCCAGGGCCCCATCATCCAGCCCATGTCTGTGAGCCAGAACACCGAGTCGTCCGCTTGAACGTCGAAGTGGAAGGCCATGTCGCACGCGGCCTTGAGGGGGAAGCCTCCGTGCACGTGGACCGTCCCCTTGGGCCGCCCCGTGGTGCCCGAGGTGTAGATGATCATGAAGGGGTCCATGGACCCCATGCGCTCCGTGGGAGCCTCCGGCGGCTCGCCGGCTATCGCCTCGTGCCACCAGACGTCCCGCCGGGCCTGCCAGCCCTCGTACAACCCCAGCCGCTGCACCACCAACACGTGCTCCACGCTGGGGCACTCCCGCGCCGCCTCGTCGGCCACCCGCAGCATGGGCACGATCTGCCCCCGGCGGGTAAAGCCGTCGGCGGTGACCACCACCTTCGCCTCGCAGTCCCGCACCCGCGTGGCGACCGCGTCCGGGGCGAAGCCTGAAAAGATGGGTGTGAACACCGCGCCCACCTTCGCACAGGCGAGCACCGCCACGGCGACCTCCGGGACCATGGGGAGGAAGATGGCCACGCGGTCGCCCCGGCCGACCCCGAGCCGCCGCAGTGCCCGCGCGGCGCGGCACACCTCCGCGTGCAGTTCCGCGTACGTCAGGCTGCGGGTCGCCCCGTCCTCCCCTTCCCACCGCAGGGCCACCCGTGACGCCGCAGGGGCCGTCTGGTACTTGTCCAGAGCGTTGCGTACCAGGTTGCCCTCCGCCCCGCAGAACCACTCCGTCCACTCGATCCCCTGTCGGTCGTCGTACACACGGTCGTAGGGGCGGTCCCACTGGATACCCATCTCCTCCAGGGCCGCAGCCCAGAACCAGCCCAGGTCCTCCACCGACCGGCGGTACAGCTCGTCGTACGTGACGATCCCGTGACGCCGCATGAAGCGCACAAGACGACTGCGCTCCACGTACGCTGGGGTCGGCTCCCACACCACGCTCCCGCCCACGACTGCTGCCTCCATCGCTTGACACCCCCACGGGGGGGTTTGCCACGGCGGCGGGGTCTTCCTTCGGGTGGGTTGACCCCTCCGCCCGGGAACGCGCTATGCTCGCCGCGTGGAGCGCTCCGCCCGTACCGCACCACCTCCGCCGGACGGCCTCTCGGCCCTCGCGGCGCAGGTGGTGGTGTGCCGGCGGTGCCCACGCCTGGTGGCCTACCGGGAGCGGGTGGCCCGGGAGAAGAAGAGGGAGTTCCAGGACTGGGTCTACTGGGGCAAGCCTGTCCCGGGCTTCGGGGATCCCCAAGCCCGCGTGCTGCTCGTGGGGCTCGCCCCCGCTGCCCACGGCGCGAACCGCACGGGCCGGATGTTCACCGGGGACTTGCCCAACGGCGCCTCGGTGTGGCTCGTGCGGGCGCTTTACCAGGCCGGGTTCGCCAACCAGCCTACGAGCCTCCACCGCGACGACGGACTCCGCCTGCGCGACGCCTACGTAACGGCAGCGGTGCGCTGTGCGCCCCCTGAAAACCGCCCGTCCCCGGAGGAACTCCGCCGCTGCTTCCCGTACCTCGTGCAGGAATTCCTGCTCCTCCCCCGGGTCAGGGTCGTGGTGTGCCTGGGCGCCGTCGCGTTCGACGCGGTGCTGCGGCTGCTCGCGCACCTGGGCGTGGAGTTGCCCCGGCCCAGGCCCCGCTTCGCCCACGGGGCGGTGTACCGGTTCTCCGGCGCGGTGCAGGGCAGGCCGGTGCCCGCGGTCGTCTGCACCTACCACCCCAGCCGGCAGAACACCCAGACCGGCAAGCTCACGGCCCGGATGCTGGACCGGGTGTTCGTCCAAGCCCGCCGGCTTCTGGAGGAACCGCGGTGAACGACGAAGCGTGGATGCGGGAAGCGCTCCGGGAAGCCGAACGCGGCGCCCGGTACGGAGAGGTGCCGGTCGGCTGCGTAGTGGTGTGCGACGGGAGGCTGCTGGCGCGGGCGCACGACCGCCGCGAGTCGTTGCGCGACCCCACTGCCCACGCGGAGGTGCTCGCCCTGCGGGAGGCGGCGCGGGTCCTGGGGAGCTGGCGACTCGAAGGGTGCACCGTGTACGTGACCGTGGAGCCTTGCCCCATGTGCGCGGGTGCCCTGGTGCTGGCCCGCGTCCGCCGGCTCGTCTACGGGGCCGCAAGCCCCAAGAACGGCGCGGTGCGCACCCTGTTCCGGATCCCCGACGACCCTCGCCTCAACCACCAGGTCGAGGTGGCGTCCGGCGTGTTGGAAGACCAGGCGCAGGCGCTGCTCCAGCGCTTCTTCCGCGGGCTGCGGGACGCGCAAGGCTAAGGGGACGAACCCTCGGCCTCCCGCCGCAGCGCCTCCGCCTGCCGCCGGGTTTCGGCGAGTACCTGGGCAAGGCCCTCCTCCGCGGCCCGGCGCTCCAGGTACGCCGCGTCCAGGTCTCGGTGGGCGGCCAGCAGGGCCACCGTCCTCGGTCTCGACGCGCACAGCCCGCGACGGGTCTCCCGCCAGTGGAGGCGCGGGGAAGTCCACCACCACGTCCAGCTCGCGGTGCACCCACGTCCTACCGCGTCGCTCGAACCCCAGGGCTCCGGAGACCAGCCGGTAGGCGCGCGGCCCTTCCTTCCGGATCCAGGTGGAAAACGCCCGCTGGGCCTGCCGGTAGCCCACCAGCCGGAGCGCCGCGGCCTCGTCCCGGTCGAGGGGCCGCCGGCGCACGCCGCGAGGCCGCGCCGCGCGCAGCGGCATCACCCGCCGCCAGCTCTCCCGGAGAACGTCTCTGAGCGACATGTACCGCCTCCGCCCCCAGTGTAGCGGTGCGGGCGTCGGCTGCGCGCTACAATTGAGGAGGCCGGAGGGGTGCACCGAACTGGCTAAGGGGCCGGTCTCGAAAACCGGTGGGCCTTGCGCCCTTGTGGGTTCGAGTCCCACCCCCTCCGCCACAGACCGGCCACGAGGCGGTGCTGGTACGCGGCTCTGTCCCTCCCCGAGGGCCGTGGTCACCGGCCCGGGTACAGCGGCGGGCTTCAGGCCGTACTTGACGAGCGCCGCCGAACAGCCCACCCGCCCTGGCTTTCCCACTCCGGTCAGCCCGCACGCACGAACCGCTTCCAGTTCGCCTCGGCCTGCTCCGCTGAGGCCGGCTGGTGGTCCTGGCACTCCACCCGGAGCAGCCCGTCGCCGAAGGGGGCGTCCACGAAGGCGCAGTGGTGGGGGGCCTTCGGGTCGGGGTGCGCGTAGGGGCGGAAGTACGTGCACGTCACACACATCCGGGACACCGGGATGCGGCCCGCCCTCTGCAGCTCCCGGATCGTCTTGAGGAGCACCCGGAGGAAGGCCGCCTGTTCGGCCTCCGGCAACGCGCGGACCGCCCGCAGGAGGAACTCCGGCCAGCCCGCCAACCGGTCTGCCTCCCTCCGGCCCGCGGCGGTCAGCAACACCAACCGCGCCCGCCCGTCCTCCGACACCCTCGCCTTCCGTACGAGCCCCTTGCGCACCAGCGCGTCCGTGGATTCGCTGGCGGTGGCTGCGCGCACGGCGAGCGCCTCCGCGACTTCCGACACCCGCGCACCCCGGGGGCCCCGGAAGCGCAGGTAGCCCAGGATCTGCGCCTGCGTGGGCGTCAGGCCGCGCGCCCGCGATTCCCCCCACGCGTCACTGCGCAGCGCGGTGGCGATACGCTCCAGCGCCTGAGCCACCCGCTCCGCCGTGCGCTCCCTGGACCCGAACGGACCTCCCCGCGCGCGGCTTCGCACGCCCTTGACGCCTCCTCCCTCCCATGCTACATACTTAGGAGTCCAAAATATAGGAGGTGGGACCGTGCGAACCCGACTGCCCCGCGTCCTCGCCGCTGTCGCCCTGGCCCTGAGTCTGGTCTTCCTGCCCGGCCCTGCGCCCTCAAGCCCCGCGCCCGTGCGCCGCTACCAGATCACCATGAAGTTCTGGAAGGCCACGGTGGCGGGAGTCTCCACCATCGCGGTGACCAACCTGCCCGCGGACGCCTTCGCCTACGAGGGCGAGACCGTGGAGTTCGTCGTGCGCAACGAGAGCCCCATCCCGGAGGGCTTCGCCATTGACGCCTTCGGCATCAAAGAGGTCCTGCAACCGAAGCAGGCGAAGACGGTGCGGGTCCGGAACGTGCGCGCGGGGGCCTACACCATCTACTGCCACCTGCACCCCATGAGCGTGCACTACACGGGAACGCTCCTCGTGGCGCCCCGGCGGTGAGGACTCGGGAGGGCCGGTCCTCTCCTCCGGCCCTCCCGTCCCTGCGGAGCCCTAAATCCTCAGGTCGATGATGGCGGACACGCCGACCCCGACCACCCGCCGCAGGCTGCGCCACGGCTCCAGGCTGTCCACCGGGATCAGCGCCCGGATCTGGAAGACCCCCTGGTAGTTGGCGTCCAGGGCCGCCACCGCCTGGACCCGCTGCACCGCGGCCCGCGGCCCTGCCACCTGCGCAGCACCGATGGTGGCCCGCCCGGGGGCGTCCAGGCCGATGGAGATGCTCAAGATGGGGACGACCTTCGTCGTCTGCTGCGTCGCCACGTCCCGCGACAGCAGCAAAGAGTTGATGAAGTCGTTGATCTGCGGCCCGAAGGTGCGGACCGCGTAGCCGACCCCGAACACCTTGATGATCTGCAGGATGTCCTGCGCGTGCGCCACACCCCCGCCCACGACGAGGGCTGCGGCCAACACGACCGCCGCCAGCCGGGTCCTCCGCATGCAAACCCTCCTCCCGAAGCGTCTCGTTAGGGGTACGCACCCGCGCCCCGGCCGGTTCCCGCCTCCGCCCGCACCGCGGACGGCCTGGGCTTGAAGACGCCCACGACCGCCACCTCTGCACCCCGCGCGCCCCGCCGCAGCCCCACCAACAGCCCCTTGCTCGTCCACTCCAGGTAGCCACCCCCCAGCCATTCGGGGTTGGTGTCGTAGGCGCGCAGGAACTCCACCAGGGTGCTCCCGACCCCCACTCCGCCCCGCAGCTTGAAGCGGGGGTCGTCCGTCACCACCGCCAGCACCAGGCCCGGGGTCTGGGTGGCCTCCCGCTCGTCCTCGTAGAAGTAGTAGTCGTACGCGCAGATCCCCACCCCGTCGTCCACGTTGCAGACCTCCCGGCCGGCTTCCCGCGCCTGGTCCCGCGTCTGCCCGAACCCCTGCGCCACCCGGACCACCTCGTCCATGGCCATGCCGATGCGCGCCGCCCCAATAGCCTCTCCCGGCAGGATGTCCGAGCCCGGCTGCTGCGCCCGCAGGGGGAGCCCCACCGCCAGCACCGCCAACCCCACCAGCCACCCGATCCCCTTCATGCGACCCCTCCGTCGAACCCTCGTCTCTAGGGTCTCGCCTTGCCACCGCGGTCGGCAAGCCAACGGGGCTTCCTGCCCCTACCGGTCACCACCCGGCAGGCCGCGGCGGCCGCCGCAGCGTAGCCAGCCAGGTACGGCAAGGACGGGAACGCCTGGGGTCGGGCGGCCACCGCAGCCTGCCACCCTTCCACCAGCCGGCCGAGCGCCGGGCTCAACACCGCCCACAGCGCGACCATGGCACCCCCAAGCGCCAACAGTACGGCCAGTGTGTCCATCCGCACCGGCAGGCCCGCCTCGCCCCTCCAGGTCAGACTCGCCCCGAACGCCATCAGCAGGACCGCGGCACTCAGTGGCGCCCAAACCGGTGCCCACCAGGGAAGCGGGATCAGGAACAGGAGATCCCAGTCCGTCAGCGACCGAGGCCAGCCAAGGAGGGCGCGCAGCCACCCGTAGTACGCCAGGTCCCACGCACCCCACCCGTACAGGAACCAGCCCCACCGGGCCGGCCGCGTCGTCCCCGCCACCTGGCCGACCGCGAACAGCATGGCCAGCGTGGCCGCTTCCCGGCCCATCTCCACCCAGACCACCGCGTCGAGCCGGGTCGGCGCGTCCTGGAGCAGGTCGCGGATGCCGTACAGCTGCCGGAGGTAGCGCACCACCGCGGCTTCCACGTACGCCATGGCCACGGCGTACACGCTCACCCACGCAAGCCTCGAAGCGAACACGCCACCTCACCTCCCGCGTCTTTCAAGGCCCTTGGAAGGAGCTTCTCGCCGTGCCACCCTGGAGAGGGAGGACACCATGGAGTTCACCGTCCGCACGAGGCGCAAGCGCGAGCTCGTGGACATCACGGACCGGGTCCAGCAGGCGGTCAGGGCCCAAGAGGTCTCCGAGGGGCTGTGCTGCGTGTACGTCCCCCACGCCACGGCCGCGGTGGTGGTCAACGAGAACGCGGACCCGCAGGTCTGCGAGGACCTCCTGGACGCCCTCGAGAAGCTTTTCCCCGACGGCGTGTGGAGGCACGACCGGGTGGACGGCAACGCCAGCGCGCACCTGAAGGCCTCCGTGGTGGGCCCGAGCCAGGTGATTCCCGTGGTGGGCGGCCGGCTCGCCCTGGGCCGCTGGCAGGCCGTGATGCTGGCGGAGTTCGACGGCCCTCGGGAGCGCCGGGTGGTCGTGGTCGTCCGGTAGACGCGCCCGCAGCTAGCCTTCCGACTCCGCCACGCGGACCGCGCGCCCCCGCGCCCGCCGGTACATCTCCCAGATCTCGTCCACCGTGGTGGCGTCCTCCGGCCGCTTGTCGTCCCGGTAGCGGCCCGTGAAGCGCGGGAACCGCAAGGCCAGCCCAGCGCCCTCCCGCGCCCGGCCCCACGCCACCGTGTGCACGGGCGACAGGGTGATCTCCGCCCCCACCACCTCCAGCACCACCGCGGGCTCGAACCACACGTCCGGTTCCATGCGGGAGTCCACCCTCGCTGGCCGACGGCTGACCTCGTACGGCCGCAGCCGCCTGGGCAGCTCCACCAGGTCCTCGTCCGAGAAGCCGCTGCCGACCTTGCAGAAGCTCCGGAAGGTGTCCTCCGCGGGGTCGTAGGCGGCCACCAGCAGCGCCCCGTACGTACCGCTGCGCCGACCCCTGCCGTAGAAGGCGCCCACCACCACCAGGTCCAGGGTGTCCTGCAGCTCCGTGCGGTACTCGCGCTTGTGCTTGATCCACAGCCAGCCGCGCGCTCCTGCCTGGTAGACGGCGTCCTCGGCCACGGACTTGCACAGCACCCCCTCGCAGCCGTCCGCGATGGCCTGTTCGAAGAACGCCTCCAGCTCCGGCACGCTCTGGACCAGCTTCCAGGTGGCCAGCTGCAGCCGCTCGCTGGGTTTGATGGCGCGCTCCAACGCCCGCCGCCGCTCCAGGTACGGCCTGCGGGTCAGGTCACCCTCCTCCCCGTACAGCAGGTCGAAGCAGAACAACCCCACGGGGATCCGCTGTGCCGCTTCTTCGATCCCGTACTTCCGGCGCCGCTGCATGAGCTCCTGGAACGGACGCAGTTCGCCTGTATCGGGGTCCACGGCCACGATCTCCGCTTCCAGGATGGCCCGCTTGGGACGCAGGCCGGTCTGCAGCAGCTCCACGGCGTCAGGGAACTGCTCGGTGATGTTCTCCAGCCGGCGGGAGAACAGCAGGATCCGGCCGTCGAGCCGGTGCGCCTGCACCCGCTCGCCGTCGTACTTGTACTCCACCGCGCACCTGCCCCCCAATTTGGCGAGGATCTCCGCCGCGGTAGCCAGCCGCTGCGCCAGCATGGGCCGGACCGGGTTTCCGGGCCGGACCTCCATCCGTTCCACCGCGGAGATCCCGCCCCGCGCCAGGGTCTCCGCCACCAGCCCCAGGTCCGAGCAGATGTTGTAGGCCCGCTCGAGGGGAGCGCGGTTGGCCCGTCCTCCCGCGTACACCTCTGCCAGCGCGTCCAGGATGGACGCATCGCCCACCCCCAAGCGCAGCTTCCCCGTGACGGTCCGTACCAGGTACCGCGCCTCCAGCGGCGTCGCGCGGCGCAGCAACTCCGCCAGGGCGGTGATCTTCTGGGTCTGGGCTCCCTTGCCAGCGGCCTGGGCGATGGCTTCCAGGTGGGAGAACACCTCCTCGACCGTGAGGTGCGACCGCCGCGCTCCCCGCTCACCCAGCAGCTCCTCAGCCACCGAGCCCAGGTCTCCCCGCCGGCGCAGCGCCGACTGGACCTTCTCCTCGGCTACCGCCGCCGCCTCCGCCACCGCCCGCGCAGCGAGCTTCTCCGCGAGCCCGATCTCCACCCCCGCGAAGTCCGGCCCGATCTTGCCCTGGCAGAGGTACACCACCTTGCGCAGGAGGGCCTTGGGGGTATCCCGGAACAACCCGGCCAGCTCCTCGATGAGCTTCAGCCGCGCAGAGGTCTCCTCGAGCCGCTGGTAGGTGCGTGCGAGGCGCGCGTACTCCACGGGGTGTCTATTCCCCCCGGGACCGGAGGAGCTCGTGGACCGGCCGTCCCAGCAACAACCTGCCGAGTTTGCGGTGGCCGACCTTCAGGTAGTGACGCCGCCACACCTCCACCACGTCCTCCTTGGTGCGCGCGGCGTCCAGTTCGCCCTTCACCTGCTCAAGGTAGCGGCGCTCCTCCTCGGGATCTGCGAACACCGGTTCCCTCGGCATGGTCTTCCCTCCCGAGCGCTTGGTACTCTGGCCTTCGACGGCGCCAGGGCGGCCTCCTCGCCCGGCCCTTCCGCCGGAAGCGTATCATTCAGGTGTGGCCACGCGCTCCAGACCCAGCTTCCAGGATCCTCAGGCCTACCGCCGCCTGGTGGTCAAGGTGGGGAGCGCGGTGCTCGCCGGCCCGCAAGGCCTGAACCAGCCCGTGCTCGACCGGCTGGCGGACGAACTGGTGGCGTTACGGGCGGAAGGCCGAGAGCTGGTGGTGGTCTCCTCTGGCGCGGTGGCTGCCGGGGTCGCTCACCTGCAGCTCCCGGAGCGGCCCGGGACCATCCCAGCCAAGCAGGCCGCCGCCGCGGTGGGCCAGCCCCTGTTGGTGCGCGCGTGGGAGCGGGCCTTCGGCCGCCACGGGGTCTCCGTGGCTCAGGTGCTGCTGACCGCGCCGGACCTGGCCGACCGGACGCGGTTCCTACACGCCCGGCACACCCTGCAGACGCTCCTCGCCTGGGGCGTGGTGCCCGTGGTGAACGAGAACGACACCGTGGTGGTCGAGGAAGTCCAGTTCGGCGACAACGATCGCCTCTCGGTGCTGGTGGCCACCCTGGTGGGAGCGGACGTCCTGGTGCTCTTGTCCGACGTGGAAGCGCTGTTCGACCGCGACCCGCGCCTACATCCCGACGCCCGACCGATCGCGTGGGTGGAGCGGGTAGACCGCCACCTCCTCGCGTCCGCGGGGCCAGCCCCCAACCAGGTCGGGCGCGGCGGCATGCGCAGCAAGCTCGTGGCCGCGGAGAAGGCCTTGGCCGCGGGCATGCCGATGTTGCTCCTGCCCGGGCGGCGGCCCGGCGCGATCCGCGATGCCCTGGCCGGCCAGCCGGTCGGAACCTTGTTCTGGAGCGGTGGTCGCAGGTACGCGGGCCGCAAGCTCTGGCTGTACCAGCTGCCGCAGCCCGCGGGCGAACTGCTGCTGGACGCGGGTGCCGCGCGGGCCCTGCGGGAGACCGGAGCGTCGCTGCTGCCTGCGGGGATCCGGGGCGTCCGGGGGCAGTTCGGTGTGGGCGACCCCGTGCGCTGTCTGGACCCACAGGGCCGGCTGGTCGGTGTGGGCCTGGTGAACTACAGCGCCGCGGAAGTGGAGTTGATCAAGGGGCTGCAGACCCGGGAGATCGAGCGGCGGCTCGGCTACCGGCACTCCGACGAAGTCATCCACCGCGACCACTTCGCGCTCGCCAGCGAACTCGAGGCGGAGGAATCCTTGCTGCGGGGGGCCCTATGACCGACCTGGCCAGCGAGATCCGCACCCTGGCGCAACGGGCGCGCGAGGCCGCCCGGGCGATGGCGGCAGCACCTCCCGGACCCAAGCAGACGGTGCTCCTCGCCGTGGCGCGCCGCCTCGCCGAGGCGTGGCCGTCCCTCGAGGAGGCCAACCACGCCGACCTGCAGGATGCGGCGGCCGCGGGCCTGTCCAAGGCGAAGCTGGACCGCCTGCGCTTGGACCCGCGGACCCGCGACGACCTGGTGGAAGGGCTGCGCCAGGTGGCCAGTATGCCGGACCCCGTGGGGGAGGTCGAGTCGTTGTCCGTACGGCCCAACGGCCTGTGGGTGGGACGCATGCGGGTCCCCCTCGGCGTGATCGGGATGGTCTACGAGGCGCGGCCCGGCGCCACGGTGGAGGCGAGCGCGCTGGCGGTCAAGGCCGGGAACGCCATCCTGCTGCGGGGCGGGAAGGAAGCCTTTCGCAGCAACCTGGCGCTGGTGGGGCTCTTCCGCGAGGCGCTCCGGGAAGCTGGCCTCCCCGAGGACGCCGTACAGCTCGTCCCGCACACGGACCGCCAGGCGGTGCTGGAGATGTGCCGCCTGGCCGGTTACCTGGACGTGCTCATCCCGCGGGGTGGGGAGGATCTCATCCGCTTCGTCCGGGAACACGCCCGGGTGCCGGTGCTGGCGCACGCCAAGGGCGTCAACCACCTGTACGTGGACGAGGGTGCGGACCTGGAGATGGCGGTCCGGCTGGTCGTAAACGGCAAAGCCCAGCGGCCCGCCACCTGCAACGCCCTGGAGAAGGTGCTGGTGCACCAGGCGGTGGCCCGGGACTTCCTTCCCATGCTGGCCCGGGCCATGGCGGACGCAGGGGTGGAGCTGCGGGGCTGCCCGCGGACCCGGGAGCACCTGCCCGAGGTCACTCCCGCCACGGAGCACGACTGGGAGGCGGAGTACCTGGACTTGGTCCTCGCGGTGAAGGTGGTGGACTCCATGGACGAAGCGCTCGCCCACATCGCCCGGTACGGCTCCAACCACACGGAGGCCATCGTCACCCAGAACCACACCCGCGCCCTGCGTTTCCTTCGGGAGGTGGACGCGTCCTTGGTCCTGGTGAACGCCAGCACCCGGTTCAACGACGGCTTCCAGCTCGGCCTGGGAGCGGAGATCGGGATCAGCACCAGCAAGCTCCACGCCTACGGGCCCATGGGCCTGCGGGAGCTCACCACCACCAAATTCGTGGCCTTGGGCGAGGGACACGTGCGGAGGTAGGGCCGTGCGGATCGTGCTCTTCGGTGCCACCGGTCGCATCGGGTCCGCGACCCTCCAGCAGGCTCTGAGCAGAGGTCACCAGGTTGCGGTCCTCGTGCGGGACCCGGACCGCCTTCAGTTCCGGCACGAGCGCCTTCGGGTGCTGGAGGGAGACGCCCGCAGGAGGCCGGAGGTGGTGGAGGTGGCCGCCGGCGCCGAGGCCGCCATCAGCGCGCTCGGCCCACGGCGGAACACCCCAGAGGACGCGGACGCGCACCTCCAGGCCGTCCGAACCGTGCTGGAGGCACTGGAGGCGACCGGCGTCAGCCGCATCGTCGCGGTGCTCGGCGCAGCCGTGGACGCCCCCGGTGACCGCAAGGGCGCGCCCGACCGGATCGCCGGCTGGCTTGTGCGACGGTTCGCGCGGTGGGTCTACGAGGCCAAACGTCAGGAGTTCGACCTGTTGCGAGAAAGCCGCCTGGACTGGACCGCGGTGCGCCCACCGCTCGTCGTGCCCGGTCCGCCCACGGGAACGTATGAGGTGCGTCTGGACCGTCCGCCGCGGCCGAGGATCCGAACGGGGGACCTGGCAGAGTTTCTCGTTCGCGAAGTCGAGGAGGGTCGTTACGTCCGGCAGGCCCCGTTCGTCGCCTAGGGCCGGCGTGGCGGTCTGGTGGATCCGCCGCGACCTGCGGTTGCACGACAACCCGGCCCTCGCAGCCGCCGCCGGGCACGGGGTGGTCCTGCCCGTGTTCGTCCTCGACCCCCACCTGTCCGCCTCGCTTCGTACGCCCCGGGGCAAATTTCTCCTGAACAGCCTCCGGAAACTCGACGAGCGCCTGCGAGGGCAAGGCAGCCGACTTCTCGTGCGCTCGGGGGACCCGGCTGAGGTGATTCCGGCGCTTGCGCGGCAGACCGGAGCGGTCGCGGTCTATGCGCAGGAGGACTACTCCGCGTACGCGCGGGCGCGGGATCGCCGCGTGGCAGAACGTGCTCCCCTGGTCCTGCTCCCGGGCGTCACCGTACACCCACCGGGCTCGGTGGCGAACCGCGAAGGGAGGCCGTACCAGGTGTTCAGCCGCTACCGAGAAACTTGGCTACGGTTACCGCGTGCACGGCCGTGGGCCGGTGCTTCCTCCTTCTCCACCCCCGAGGCCCCTTCGGAGCCTTTGCCGCAGGTTCCCTGTCCCGCGGACTTCCCGCCTGGGGAAGAGGAGGCCCTCGTCCGGCTCAGGGCGTTCGTGGAAGGAGCCGAAGCGCCCGTGTACCGGTACGCGGAGGGCCGCAACCGCCTGGACTTCCCCTCTACGTCTCGGCTCTCCCCTTATCTTCGGTTCGGCGTGATCTCAGCCCGGGTTGTCGTCGCCGCGGCACACGCCGCAGCCCGGCAGGCACCCGGTCCCCAGGCCCGCCGCGGCGCGGAGCTCTGGCGCGACCAGCTCATCTGGCGGGAGTACTTCGTGACCCTTCTCGCGTCCGAACCCGACCTCCGGACGACACCCCTCCGTGCGCGCTTCGCGGACTTCGCCTGGCGGGAAGACGAAGCCGACTTTCGGGCGTGGGAGGAGGGGCGGACCGGCTTTCCGGTGGTGGACGCGGCCATGCGGCAGCTCCGGGAAACGGGCTGGATGCACAACCGTGCCCGGCTGGTGGCCGCTTCCTTCTTGTCCCGCCTGCTCCTGGTAGACTGGAGGCGGGGCGAGCAGGTGTTCTTCGACCTGCTGGTGGACGGAGACCCTGCACTGAACGCTGGGAACTGGCAGTGGACTGCGGGGGTGGGGACGGACACGGCCCCCTACATTCGGTTGTTCAACCCGGTGCGGCAGGGGCAACGGTTCGATCCCCACGGCGACTACGTGAAACGCTGGATCCCGGAGCTGCGTCGCGTCCCGGCGCCGTACGTCCACGCCCCTTGGACCCTCCCTCGGGACGACCAGATCGCCTACCGGTGCCGCGTGGGCCGAGATTACCCCGCCCCTCTGGTGGACCTGGGGTCGGCCCGGGAGCGAGCCGTCCGCGCCTTCGGGGGCGGGTTGCACAAACCGTTGCGCCCACCGACCGGACGCGTACGCTCGTGAGCGGAGGGTCCGAATGAAGGAGGGAGAGTCTGTCCGGCTCCCGAGGGTCCAGACCGCGGAAGGCACTTGGCTGGACCTGGGGGCCCTGGCCCGAGAAGGCTGGTTGGTGCTGTTCTTTTACCCCAAGTCCGGATCCCCCGGGTGCACCCTGCAGGCGCGGCGGTACGCCGCACTGGCGGAGGAGTTCGAAAGCCTCCGCGCCCACGTGCTGGGGGTGAGCACGGACCCCCAGCCCGTCCAGTGTGCGTTCTCGGAACGTACGGGCGTTCGGACCGTGCCGGACCCTACGGGCCACCTCGCCAGTATCTTTGGTGTGGGCCGCTTCCTGGGCCACCTCCGCCGCGACACCGTGGTCGTCAACCACCACCTGATCGTGGAGAAAATCTGGCGTCGGACCAACCCCCTGCGGGATGCAGACCGTGTCCTCGCGTACCTCAAGGCCAGGTCCCATGGCCCGGAGGCTACACAGGCAGACTCGCATGGAACCGCTTAGGTTCTGGACCAGGTCCCGCAGGCGCGTGGCCTTGCTGACCGGTCTCGTGGCCGCGGCCACCTTGGCGGCCGGCTGGTACACACAGCGCCGACCGGTGGTAGACGTTGTCCGCCCCGTGCGCAGGGAGGTCCGGGAGGTGGTGGTCGCCTCCGGCCGGCTGGAGGCAGCCCGCACCACGCGCGTGAGCCCGCGGATCTCCGGCGGCGTCCGGAACGTCCTGGTAGCGCAGGGAGACCGGGTGCGGCAGGGCCAGGTGCTGGTGGTGCTGGAGGCAGACGAGCTGGGGGACGACTTGCGTCAGGCCGCGGCCCGGGTGGCCACCGCCGCGGCCGAGCTCCAGCGGCTTTTGACAGGCCCTCCCGAGGAGGACCTCACACAAGCCGCCGAGGCCCTGAGGGCGGCCGTCCGCGCGGGCGGTGCACAGGTCCGGGCCGCGGAGCAACGCTTACAGGACCTTCAACAAGGCCGCCCAGAAGCTGTGCGCGTGGCAGAGTCCCTGGTGGCCCAGGCCCGCGCCGCCGCGGCAGCCGCGCAGGCGGAACTGGAAGCCGCCCTGGCCGCGGCGGACGCCGCTGCGTCCACCGCCAGCCAGGCGGAGGCCGACGCGCGCCGGACGCGGGCCCTGGTCGCCGCAGGCGCCCTGGCCGCCGCGGACACGGAGAAGGCCGACCTGCAGGCTTCGCGCCTGAAGGCCGAGGAACTGGTGGCCCGCCGCCGGGTGGACGCGGCACGTGCCCGGACGCTCCTGGCCCAACAACAGCTGGCCGCCGCGGAGCGGCAACTGGAGCTCGCACGCCGCCCCGCGTCGGGGGCGCAGATCCAGGCGGCCCGACAGGAGCTGCAGGCGCTGCAGGCTCGGGTCCGTGCTGAAATTGCCACGGCCCAGGCGCGGTGGGAAAGCCTCCTGAAGTCCCCCAGGCCGGTGGAGGTGCGGGTCGCGAGGGCGCGGTACCGCGAGGCCCTGGAGGCCCTCCGCGCAGCGCAACGCCGGTTGGCCGCGCGGGAAGTCCGGGCGCCTTTCTCGGGGGTCGTGCTCGAGGTCTTCGCCCAGACTGGGCAGACCGTGGCACCGGGCACGGTCCTTTTGACCCTTGCCGACCCGACGTCTGTACACGTGGTGGTCGACCTCGACGAGCAATACCTGGCCCGACTCCGAGCCGGGCAGAACGCATGGCTCCTGCCGCCGGGGGGTGGCTCTCCCGTCCGCGCCCGAGTGGCGGCGGTGGATCCGCAGGTGGACGTGCAGCGGGGCACCGTGCGGGTGCGGCTTTCCGTTCCCCCCGGAGCCTTCGGGCCCACCTTGGGGCGGACGGTGGACGTGAGCGTGGAGCTGGGTTACTGGCCAGAATCGCTGGCTGTGCCCGTTGGGTGTCTGCAGCAGAGCTCGGATGCCGCCTCGGTCCTCGTGCTGGTCAACGGACGAGCCGTGCGCCGGGAAGTCCGAGTCCTGGGCCGGAACGACCGCTGGGCCGCCGTGGTGGGGCTGGACCCGACGGACCTGGTGGTGCTGCGGCCTCACCGGCTACGCCCCGGCTCCGCGGCACGTGCCCGGATCGTCCTGCCGGAGCCCTGAGATGGTGGACCGATTCGCCTTGAGCGTTGCCGTCCGCCAGCTCCGACGAAGCCGGCGCCAGAGCCTGCTGGCCGTGGCCGTGGTGGCCATCAGCGTGACCCTGGTGGTCTTCCTCAACGCCCTCATCGGAGGCCTCCAGCGGAGGCTCATCGAGACCACCACGGGATCGATCCCGCACGTGACCATCCGTGAGAGTCCCCGAACCCCCAAGGCCATCTGGGACCACACGCCGGCGGCAGGGGCCCTCTTCGTGGGCACCCGCAGCGCTGCGCCCCTCCGACAGAGGGGCGTGGAGAACTGGCCGTTGCTGGTCCGGGAGGTGGCGCGGCTGGGTGCGGAGGTCGAAGTGGCGCTTCCCGTGGCGGAGGGTCCCGCCCTGGCCACCCGGGAGGGCCGGACCGAGCCCGTGCAGGTGTACGGCGTGGACCCGCAGCTGTTCGACCGGGCCCTGCGCATCGAGCAGCGGCTCCTCGCAGGGCGGTTTTTGGGCCTCCGGGGCGGCCAAGCGACGGTGGGGGCTCGCCTGGCTCAAAAGCTGGGGATCCGACCGGGCGACCGCCTGCGCGTGTCTACCGGGTCGGGCGTCAGCACCGTGCTGACCGTTGCAGGAGTGTACCGGACCGGCTTCGCCGGCCTAGACGACGGCGTGGTGCTCGTAACCCTTCGGGAAGGGCAGTCCCTGCTGGGCCTGGGAAGCAGCGTCACGGTCCTGGGACTCCGGTTGCCGAGGGTTTTCGATGCCGACCAAGTCGCCGCCCAGCTGGCCGGGAGGCTGCCGTACGAGGTCCGGTCGTGGACCCAGGACTACCGACAGCTCCTGTCGGGCCTGCAGGCTCAGTCGCAGTCGTCTTTCCTGATCCAGTTGTTCGTGGTGGTGGCGTCCGGTTTCGGAATCGCCAGCATCCTGACCACCAACGTGCTGGCCCGCCTCCGAGAAATCGGCGTCCTCCGGGCTATGGGAGCCACCCGGGGGCAGGTCGTCCGGGTCTTCGCCTACCAGGGTCTAATCGTGGGGTTCCTGGGCGGCGCCCAAGGAGCAGCCCTCGGCTCCGGCCTCGCCCTGTTGTTCTACCGTGCCAGGCTGCGGGCGGCCCCGGAGGTGGAGACGTTTCCCGTGGACCTGAACGCCGCCACGGTCCTCCTGGCCTGGCTGGCAGCCTGCGTGGTGGGCTACCTGGCCGCCTTGGTCCCCGCCCGCCAAGCCGCCCGCATCGATCCCATCCAGGTGATCCGGTCCCCATGACGCTCCACCTGGCGGAGCTCCAGAAAGTGTGCAAGGTGTACGCGGACGGCGTCCCCGTGTGGGCCCTCTTGGACGTGGACCTGGCCGTCTCCCCGGGTGAGTTTGTGGTCGTGGTGGGCCCCTCCGGCTGCGGGAAGACCACCCTTCTCAACATCCTCGGCCTGCTGGACACCCCGACCTCCGGCAAAGTTTTTCTGGGAGGCGAGGACGTCTCGAGGCTGTCCGACGACGCCCGCTCCCGCCTGCGCCGGGACGTGCTTGGGTTCGTCTTCCAGAACTACTTCCTTTTGCCCGACTTCAACGTCCTGGAGAACGCCCTCATGCCCCTCCGGTTGCGGGGTGCGGTCCGTCCCCAGGAACGGCAGCGGGTCCTGGCCCTGCTGGAACAGGTAGGGCTTGGAGACCGCCTGTGGGCCTTTCCCTCCCAGCTCTCCGGCGGGCAGCAGCAGCGGGTGGCCCTGGTGCGGGCCCTCGCCAACGACCCCCTCCTGGTGCTGGCCGACGAGCCCACGGGAAACCTGGACAGCAAGAACGGGCAGGCGGTGTACGACTTGATGCGCCACCTCAACCGTTCCACCGGGAAGGCCTTCGTCTTGGTCACCCACGACGAGCGGTTCACAGTGGCCGCGGATCGGGTGATCCGCATGGCCGACGGCCGGATCCGGTCCTGACGAACCCCCTAGAGGTGGGGGGTCAGACAAACCTTGTACATTCCCTGGACGAACCCGGGGCGCCGCCTTACCGTGGGGGTGCCATGGCAACGGAGGACCTACCGAAATACCCGATCGGGGTGGCAGCCCGCATGGTGGGGGTCTCTCCGGCCACCCTGCGGGCCTGGGAACGCCGGTACGGGGTGCTCCGGCCCATCCGGACCCCGACCCGTTACCGGCTCTACTCCGACGCAGACGTGGAATGGCTGCGCTGGGTGAGACGGCTGGTGGACCAGGGGGTTCCTCCGCGGCAGGCCGCGTGGCTGGCCGCCCGCAGTAGGGAATCCGGCCTGCGCCCTGGCACCACCCTCGGGGTCCGGGAGCACCTGCTGGAGGCGCTCCTGGCCTTCGACCGCTCCACGGTGGACCGGCTCCTGCACCATGCCTCGACGCTGCTCGAACCTGCCGCGGTCTTCCGACAAATCCTCCTGCCCGCGGTGGCGGAAATCGGCCTTCAGTGGGAAGCTGGCCGTGTGACCGTAGGCCAGGAGCACTTCGCGTCCCACGTGGCCCTCCGGTACGCGCTGCCCCTCCTGGACTCCCGTGGGCCAGCGAAAAGCCCCGTGGTGTGTGCCTGCGCCCCCGGGGAGCGGCACCAGCTGGGGCTGCTGGCGGTGGCGGTGGAACTGAACTCCCGGGGTCTGCCCGTGGTGTACCTGGGCTCCGACACCCCCGCGGATTCAGTTTTGAAAACCGCCCGTACCCTCCGAGCGCGGGGAGTCCTGGTAGCCGCCGTGGTTACCGACCTCGCGGCCACGTGGGGAGCCTTCCGTCGCCACGTCGCCGACCTCCAGCGCTCCGGGACGGGTTGGGTGTGGGGGGGACCTATGGCGGACTCAGCTCGGAAGGCGAGGCTACCGGGCTACCGCGCCAAGACCGTGGCGGAAGCGGTGGAGTACCTCGCACGCCTGCCCGTACTGCCCTCGGTGTCCTGAGATTTCTGGAGCCGTGCCGCCCTCGTCCGACACCCGGAACCCTGCCCTGGTCCAGGGCTGGGAAGAGTGGATCGTAGCCCGCGCCTTGCGGGCTTCGTCGACCACCCCCTTCCCTGCCCCGGATCCGGAGCCCTCCCCCGCTTTTGTACGGGAAGCGGTCCGCTGGTGCCACCGGGTCAGCTCGACCTTTAGCAGGACCTTCCACCTGGCCTCTGCCCTGCTACCAGCTCCCCAGCGCTCCGCGATCCGCGTCCTGTACGCCTTTTGCCGTACCGCGGACGAGCTCCTGGACGCCGCCACGCCTGACCTCACGGTCTTCCGCGCTTGGCGGGTCCTCGCCCTCTCGGACCACTTCCCGCGCGCGGAGCCTGTACTCCTGGCCTTCTCCCTGGTCCGGGCCCGCTACCGCATTCCCTCGGGGTACGTCCGAGACTTCCTCGACGGGGTGGCCTTGGACCTGACCCGAACGAGGTACGACACCTTCGACGAGCTCGCCAGGTACTGCTACGGGGTGGCATCCACGGTGGGGCTGATGAGCATGCACATCCTCGGCTTTACCGGGCCAGCGGCGGTCCCTTACGCGGTACGCCTCGGGGTCGCCCTCCAGCTGACCAACATCCTCCGGGACGTGGGGGAGGATCTGCGCCGCGGCCGGATTTACCTGCCCCGGACCGAACTCCGGGACTACGGCGTCCCGGAGTCCCATCTTCTGGAGGCCCGGGTGGGTCCCGCGTGGCGGGCCTTCATGCGCTTCCAGGTGGACCGCACCCGGGCCCTCTACCGATCCGCCCTGCCCGGGATCCGGTACCTCCACCCGCGGGGTCGGACCGCGGTGGCAACGGCCGCCGTCCTCTACGAGGGGATTCTGGACGCCATCGAGCACCTCGGCTACGACGTGTTCCGCCACCGCGCCACGGTGGGGCCGCGGCACAAGGCCGTGCTGCTGGCCCGGGCCCTCCGCGTGAGCCGCAACCCCAACGCGCCCGAACCATGAGCGCCCGGGGCAGCGTGGTCGTCATCGGGAGCGGCCTCGGCGGCCTTGCGGTGGCCGTCCGCCTGGCCGCCTCGGGGCTCTCTGTGCTCGTCCTGGAAAAGGGAGCCACCCCCGGCGGCCGAGCAGCGCCCGTGGTGCGGGAAGGGTTCAGCTTCGACGCGGGTCCGACCGTGGTCACAGCGCCCTTCCTCTTCGACGAGCTGTTCGAACTGGCGGGCCGCCGGCGGGAAGAGCGGGTGCAGTTTCTCCCGGTCCGACCCTTCTACCGCCTGTTCGACGTGCGGGGGTCCCGGTTGGACTGCAGCCCAAACCTGGACGCCCTCCTGGAGCAGATTCGCCTGCTCAACCCCGCGGACCGAGAGGGTTTTCTCGCCCTCCGCGACGCCAGCCGCGCCATCTTCCAACGAGCCTGGCCGCTCGCCCAACGGCCTTTCCTGACCCTTGGCGACATGGTCCGCATCCTCCCCGACTTGTGGCGGATGAAGGCATACCGGACGGTCTACAGCTACGTCTCCCGCCTTCTTCGGGACGACTTCCTCCGCCGGTGCTTCAGCTTCCACCCGCTCTTCCTGGGCGGCAACCCCCTGGAGGTACCGGCCATCTACGCGTTGATCCACGAACTGGAGCGGACCTGGGGTGTCTGGTACCCACGGGGCGGTATGGGAGCCCTGGTGCACGCCCTGGTCCAGCTGCTGGAGGAGCTCGGGGGACGCCTCCAGTGCGGCCGCGAGGTCGTGGAGATCCTGGTGGAGCGAGGGCGCGCTGTCGGAGTGCGACTCCGGGACGGCAGCACGGTGCGTGCGGACGCGGTCGTGGCGGACGTCGACCCCGCCCACCTGTACCTCCACCTCCTCCCGCCGGACCGACGATCGTGGCTGAACACGCTGCGCTTTCGCCACCTCGCCCGCTACAGCATGTCTCTGTTCATCGTGTACTTCGCCACGGACCGGACCTACGCGGAAAGCGAGCTGGCCCACCACAACATCGTCTTCGGGCCCCGCTATCAGGGACTCCTCCGAGACATCTTCCGCGCCCGCAGGCTGCCCGAAGATTTCTCCCTGTACGTTCACATGCCCACCCGCACCGACCCGTCCGTGGCTCCACCAGGCTGCGCGACCTTCTACGTACTCGCCCCGGTCCCCAACCTGGCGGCGCCCGTGGACTGGGAGCACGTGGCCCCCCGGTACCGCGAGGGCCTCTTGCGCTTCCTTGAGGAGCGGTTCCTGCCAGACCTCCGCAGGCACCTGTTGTTCGTCCACCACGTGGACCCGCGGCACTTCGCGCGTGCCTACAACACCCACTTGGGCACAGGGTTCACCCTTCAACCTGTGTTCACCCAGTCTGCCTGGTTCCGGCCTCACAACCGTTCCGGGGCGCTGCGCGGGCTCTACCTCGTGGGGGCTGGCACACACCCCGGCCCGGGCCTACCCGGCGTCCTCCTGTCCGCCCGCATCACCCAGGCCCTGGTGGAGGAGGAGCTGTCCCGGTGAGCCCCCCGCGCCTCGGCCCCGGCACCCTGCTGGCCGTCCTGTGGACCCTGCGCCGCGGGTTTGGCGGAGTACTCCCGGTGTTGGAGCGGATCCGCCGGGAAGCCGGCGACGTGCTGGTTCTCCCGCTCCCGCGTCGTCCCGCGGTGTTGGTGGCAGACCCCGCCACCATCCAGCACGTCCTCGAGGAGCACCCGGACGCCTTCGCCTGGAGGCTCCCGCAAGACCCCGTCACCCAGCTGTTCCGGCGTGGCGTCCTCGTCACGGACGGGGCCGAGCACGCTCGCTTGCGGGGCGTCCTAGAGCCCAGCAACCGCCCCTCCCACTTCCTGCCTCGCTGCGAGGAGCTGTGGCGGGACTGCGACCGAATCCTCGACGGGTGGCGTCCGGGGCGCCCGCATCGCATCCTTCCGGAGATGCGCAGGATGGCCCTCCTGGCGTTTGAGCGTGTGTACTTCAGCCGCGACCTGTGGCCGGAACTCCCGGGCCTGGAAGCAGCCCTCCAGGACGCGCTGCGGTACTTGGGCCCCGGGTGGTGGCTCCTCCGAGGTCACGCGTCACCGCCCCCCCGGTCTGTATGCGTCCTCGACCGCCGCTTCCTCGCTCTCGCCCGCGGCCGACGCGCGGCGGCTGCTCCGCCGGACGACCTGCTCACGCACCTCGTCTCGGCCTTCCCCGACGACGACTTGGTCCGCGACCAGCTGTTCACCATGTCGATCGCGGGCCACGACACCAGCACCTCCCTGCTGACCTGGTCGCTCCACCTCCTGGCCACCCACCCCAGGGTGCAGGACCAGGTGCGGACGGAGATCCGGGACATGCTCGGGTCCCGACCGCCCACCCCGGAGGACGTGGTCCGTCTGGCGCAGTTGGATCGGGTGGTGCGAGAAGCCCTCCGTCTGTACCCCCCGATCCATACCGGGAATCGCCTCACCGTGCGTCCCGTGCGACTGGGTCCGCTGTGGGTCCCCCCGGGGTCACGCGTGCTGCTGAGTTACTTCCTCGCACACCGTCACCCCCGGCACTGGCCGGAACCGAACCGGTTCGAGCCCGCCCGCTGGGCCGCGCGCCCTCGGCAGCCCGGGTTGGCGTACTTCCCCTTCGGGGCAGGGCCGCGGCGGTGCCTGGGGGCTAGCTTCGCCCAACTCGAAGTACGCTTGCTCCTAACTCGCGTCCTCCAGCGGTTCTCCTTCCGCCCGTGGGGACCGACGCCCGGGCCGTTTATGGGTGCAGCGCTCGAACCTTACCCTACCGTCTGGCTGGTACCGGAGCCTGCACCGTGACGTACTTGGGCTTCCACGCGGTCTTCCTCCTCCCTCCCCTGACGGTGCTGGGGTGCCTGCTCTGGGTGGACGCCCGCAGGCGAGGTCTCCCCCGTGGCTGGTTGACCGCCGTGGTTGCCCACGCGGCGATGGCGGTCGTGTACACCACGCCCTGGGACAACTACCTGGTAGCCCGCGGGGTTTGGGTGTACGACCCGACCCGCATCGCGGGAGTCCTACTGGGCTGGGTGCCTCTTGAGGAGTACGTCTTTTTCGTCCTCCACAGCCTGCTCACCACGGCCTGGCTCCTTTGGGTCGCTCCGCGGCTCCCACCGCCCCGGCCCGTTTGCCCGCTCCGCACCAAGGTCCTCGTGGCCGCCACAGCCCTGCTGTGGGCCGCCTGCCTGGTCCCCCTGGGCGCGGGGGTCTCGCCCCTCACCTACCTTTCCCTGACCCTGGTGTGGGCCCTCCCACCCCTGACCTTGCAGCTGTGGGTGGGTGCGGACCTCCTGTGGGCTCACCGGACCACCGTGGCGGCCGGGGTGTTGCCGCCGGCCCTTTACCTGTCCGCCGCAGACCTCACGGCCATCCGCCGGGGCATTTGGACGATCAGCCCGTGGCACACCATCGGGTGGAAGCTGCCCGGAGGGCTTCCGGTGGAGGAGGGACTCTTCTTCCTCGCCACCAACACCCTCCTGGTGTTCGGCATGGTCCTGGCTCTAGACCCGCGGACGCGACTACGGCTTGCTGGAGGAGGCTGAGGTGGCCGAGCCCTTCGCCCGCGGCCTTTGGATCCTGTCTGCCTTCCTCCTCGGGTCTGTCCCTTTTGCGGTGGTCCTGGCGCGGCTGGCCCGGGCGGGAGACCCCCGCGTCCTGGGAGACCGGAACCCGGGAGCTCTCAACGCGTGGCAGCTCGGGGGGTGGCGGCTGGGGGTTCCCGTATTGCTCCTGGACGTGGCCAAGGGCTTCGTCCCAGCAGCGGTGGCCCGTCAGGCCTGGGGCCTGGAGAGTTTGTGGACGGCGGCCGCCGCCGCCGCGCCCGTGGTCGGGCACGTGTTCTCCGTGTTCCTCGGCGGCCGGGGAGGGAAGGGCCTGGCCACAACCTTCGGGGTGTGGGCGGCCCTGGACCCTCCCTGGGCGCCCGTCTGCCTGGGTACCGCGCTTACCCTCAGCCGGTTCAGCCTGCGCCTTTCCGACGCGCGCACGGTTGGCTTGGGGTTCCTCGCTTTGGGTGCCGTGGTGCTGCGGAGCGGTTCTCCGGTCCTGGAGGCCGCGTGGCTGGCCAACGCCGTGGTCGTCCTGTACGCTTACCACGGTCGCTCCCCCGGGCAGAGGAGGCTGGCGCGATGACCCGGCTCTCTCGGGCTCTGTCCACCTGGCTGGGCCTCCTTCTCACCCACACCCTGTGGAACGCGGCCCGCTGGCGGCGGCTCCCTCGGGGGACCCGCGGTGCGGCCCGTGCCCCTCACGTGGCGGTCCTGGTGCCGGCGCGAGACGAAGAACGCAACATCGCGCGCTGCCTCCACTCGCTCCTCCGGCAGGACTACCCCTCGTACACCGTCATCGCCCTCGACGACGGGTCCACAGACCGGACCCTGGAAATCCTGCACACACTTGAGGCGCAACACCCGCGGCTGCGGGTCCTGCAGGGAGAGCCCCCGCCCCCGGGGTGGGTCGGCAAGGCGTGGGCCTGTCACCAGCTCAGCCAAGCAGCGCAGGACGCAGACCTCCTCGTGTTCGTGGACGCGGACACGTGGCACCGGCCGGACCTCCTCGCAGCGCTGGTGAGGGCCATGGACGCGGAGGGACTGGACCTTCTGTCCCTCCTCCCGCGCCAGCACGTGGTAACGGTGGGGGAGGCGTTGGTCGTCCCCCTGGCGGTGTGGAGCCTGATGGCGCACTACCCGCTGGCGTGGCCTGTCCGGTGGCGCCCCACGTTCCTGGCAGCCGCGGTGGGGCAGGTCCTGGCGGTTCGAACGGACGCCTACCACGCAGCGGGCGGGCACGCGGCGGTCCGGTGGGAGGTGGCTGAAGACCTAGCCCTGGCACGTGTGGTCGCCCGACGTGGAGGACGCTGGGCGCTGTTGGACGGAGGCGGAGTGTCCGACTGTCGCATGTACCACTCGGGGGTGCAGGCCCTCCGAGGGTTTGGGAAGAACCTCTGGTCGGTGTTCGGGTCAAGAGGCTGGGGTGGGGCCGCCGCGTGGAGCTGGGTGACCCTGGTCCTCTTGTGGCCCTACAGCACTCTCCTGCGGCGCCGGGGGCCACGGGGGAGGGATCTCTGGCCCCTGGCGGCGCTCCTGGCCAGCTGGACGGCCGCCTTGGTCCGTGCCCGGTTTCCTCTTTGGACCCTGGTCTTGGTCCCCGTCCTCCCGTTGAGCGCTGTCCTCACGGGCCTGTACGCCAGCTGGCTGCGTCTTTCGCGCAAAGCTCGGTGGAAGGGGAGGTCGGTGTTCCCGTGATGGCGGAGTTCCCGCGGCCACGGGTGGTGGTCAGCAGCTGTCTCGGCCTCGACGCGTGCCGGTTCGACGCGAGTTCCGCCTCCAGCCGCTTCGTGGAACTCCTCCAGCCGCACGTGGACCTGGTCCCCGTATGCCCGGAGCTCTCCCTGGGCCTGGGGGCGCCGCGTCCGCCGGTCCGCCTGGTGCAGCTGGACGGGCAAACCCGCCTCCTCCAACCCACCACCGGCCGTGACCTGACGGACGCCATGCGGGACTTCGCCCGCTCCTTCCTCGAGTCCCTGCCCCCGGTGGACGGCTTTCTCCTCAAATCGCGCTCGCCTTCCTGTGGGCTTCGGGACGCGAGACTCTACCGCGCCGACCATCCGTCGCCCCTCCCACAGCCGCGCCCGGGGATGTTTGCAGAAGCGGTACGCGCCCGTTTCCCCGACCTCCCCGCCGAAGACGAGGCGCGGCTCACCAACCGCAGCATTCGAGAGCACTTCCTCACTGCGGTCTTCGCCTTCGCGGACCTACGCCACGCCCTCGAGGACGGATCCCGGGCAGGCCTCGCCACCTTCCACGCGCGCTACAAGCTCGTGCTGCTGGCCTACGACGAGCAACGCCTCCGCGCCCTCGGGAGGCTTTTGGGCGACGCGCCCCGGCGCTTGCCGCAAGCGGTCCGTGAGGCCTATGCCACGGACTTCCGCGCCGCCCTGCGGCGCCCTCCCCGGCGAGGTGCGGTCGTGAACGTCTTACTCCACTCCTTGGGCCACTTGTCCCACCGCCTCACCGAGGAGGAGCGTTCGTACTTCCTACAGCTGGCGGAGGCCTACCGAGCCAGACGACTCCCCCTCGGCGTGCCCGTCGCCGTCCTGCGGGTCTGGGCTTTGCGTTTCTCCGTCTCCTACCTCTTGGGCCAGCGCTTCCTGTTGCCGTTCCCAGAAAGCCTCGTGTGCCTGGAGGACTCTGGCCGCGGGGAAGGCTGGATCTGAGGGCTCCCACACCACCACGCCCGCCAGCCCTGCGGCGCCGGCGAGCTCCGCTCCCCTGGCGCCTCCGCGGACCACGCCGAACACAGGGCGTCCGCCAGCAGCCCTACAGGCGGCTGCCCAAGTCTCAGGACCGGCATCCACGACAAACCCGTCGGCACCCAGGTCTCCAGCCCAACCCACCAGCTGTTCAACTTCGGTCGCCGTCCCCGCCACCCGGTATCCCATAGAACCCGACGCGCGGAGCACTAAGACCCGAGCCAGCACGGGCAACTCCACCGACCGGCACCTCGCCGCGGTGCGAGCGAGCCACTCCCCTGCGCGCCGGAGCACCTCCGCCCGCGCCGACACCCAGGGCAGGGTCAGCAACACCGCCGCGGCGTCCAGGCGCAACGCTTCTTGCCAAGAGGCGCCGACCGGGAGCACGGCGGCGCCCGGAGGGCCACCGCCCCCTGGCACCCAACTGTCGAGCCGGAGCACCACGCTCGGGGTCATCCCGCACAGCACTACCTGGGCGTGGGCCGCGGCCCGTAGCCCTAGACAGACCGCGTGGTACCCCTCGACATCCCCAACCGCCCGGACCGCCTCGGTCCACAGGACCCGCGCCAACCCCTCAGGCGGGAGAAGGCGCCTCCACCTGGGTGACCTCCGCACGGCCCTCTCACCTCCTCGCGAACACATCGACGGCCACCCGGACGGTCTGCGCGTGGAGTCGCGCGGCGATCCCCACGGGCTCCGTGTAGCCGCCTCCCAGCGTGATGGCCACGGGCACCCGCCGTTCCCGGAAGATCTCGAGGACCATCCGGTCGCGGGCCCGCAGCCCGGCCGCGGTCAAGGCGAGCCTCCCCAACCGGTCCCGGAAGTAGGGATCCACGCCCGCGACGTACAGCGCCAACTGCGGTCGGAACTCCTCCAGAGCCCTTCGCAAGGCCGCGTACAGCGCGCGGAGGTAGTCCGCATCTCCCGCCCCGTCCCACAAGGCCACGTCCAGGTCTCCCGCGACCTTGGGGTGGGGGAAGTTCGTCGCCCCGTGGACCGAGAGGGTGTAAACGCCAGGGTCGTGGGCAAAGATGCTCGCGGTGCCGTCCCCCTGGTGCACGTCACAGTCCACCACCAGGACTCGGTCCACTCCCAGGTCACGGGCGTGGCACGCTGCCACCGCGAGGTCGTTCCACACGCAGAAGCCGCGGCCGAACTCCCTGTGCGCGTGGTGCGCCCCTCCCGCTAGGTTTACGCCGATCCCCCGTTCCAAGGCATCCTGGACCGCTGCCACGGTGCCGCCCACGCTGTGAAGTACCCGCCTCACGAGCTCCACGCTCCAGGGAAGGCCGACCCGCTTCTGTTCCCGGTCCGACCATTGCCCCTGGAGGAACCGCTCCACGTACCCCGCCTCGTGCACCGCCAAAACGGCTCCCGGGTCCACGGGCGCGGGCGTGCGAAGCAGCCTGCCCAGCTCCGCCCGCTCCAACAGCTGCCGCAACGCCTGGTACTTCCTCCCGGGGAATGGGTGACCAGGCGGCAGAGGCAGCGTGAACTCAGAGGTGTCCCACAGCCGCACTGAGCTGCCCATCCTGAGAACGCCCTTCACATCACCCGCCGGGGCCCGTCTCCCCTTCCCGGTCTCCCGCGATTCGGGGCTACCAGCGGCACCTGACCGCCGCCCCGGCTCTCCTCCCTCAACAAGCGCCGGACCGCTTCCTGCCGATAGGCGAAGATGGCCTCCAGCTGCCGCCCTACCCAGCGCCGTAGAAATGGCCGCCCAAGGAACCCTCCCGGGAGCAGGTAGTGCACGACGTCGCGGACCTCCACCGAGCGCCCCGTGGCCCGGAACAGGTGCTGGTGGTGCCAGAAGCGGTAGGGGCCGAAGCGCTGTTCGTCCACGAACAGCTCGCCCTCCCGGACGTGGGTAATCTCCGTCACCCATGCCACTTGGAGACCTCGCGCGGGCCGCACCCGGTACTCGAGGATCAGACCTGGGTAGATGCGCTCCGGGGCAGGCGAAACGATTCTCAGGTCCAACCAGGGCGGTGTGATCCTCGGTAAGTTGTGGGGGTTCGAGAAAAAACGCCACACCGCATCCGCGGAGGCTTCCACGTGCAGGACGTATTCCAGACGCTCCAAGATCACGACGCCAACACCACCTCCAGTGCTTCTCCGAGCTCCGGGTGGCGAAACGTGAAACCCGCCTCTGACAGGCGCCGCGGGACTGCCCGCTGCCCGGACAGGAGGACCTCCTCCGCCATCTCCCTGCCGAACACCAGCCGCACCGCAACCGCGGGCACGCGCAACAGGGCGGGCCTCCGCAGCGCCCGGCCCAGGGTCCGGGCGAACTCGTGGAACTGGACCGGGTTGGGGGCGGTGAGGTTGACGGGGCCCTCTAACTCCGCGTGCGCCAGGAGGAAGTGGACCGCCTCCACCCAGTCCTCCAGCGCGATCCAGCTCACACCCTGGCGGCCGTCCCCCACGGGCCCGCCCAGACCCAGCCGGAACAGGGGCAGCAGGGGGCCGAGGAAACCTCCGCGCGAGCTCAACACCGGCCCGGTCCGCAGGAGTGCCGTACGGACCCCGGCCCCGCGGGCCGGAGACGTGGCGGCTTCCCATTCCACGCACAGGGACGCCAAAAAGCCCCGGCCGGGGGCACTGTCCTCGTCCAAGACCTCCTCCCACGGCCTGGACCCGTAGTACCCGGTGGCGGAGGCGGACAGGAACACCCGGGGGGGATTTCGGAGCCGGGCCAGGACCTCGCTCAGGAGGCGGGTGCTGGCGACCCTGCTCTCCCAGACCTGCCGCTTGTGGGCCTGGGTCCACCGGGCAGGGGCGATCCGGGCACCCGCCAGGTTGACCACTGCCTCGCAGCCCTCCAGGGCCGCGGCGTCCAGCTCGCCCCGGTCAGGGTCCCACCGGACCCCGCCCGGGAGCGGACGGCGGCTCATGGGGACTACGGTGTGGCCGGCCGACTCCAGGCGCGCCCACAGAGACCGGCCCAGTAGACCGGTGGCACCGGTGATGGCTACCCGCATGCGCCAACCCTAAGCGGACCAAGGGCTCCCGTTCAATCCCTTGTACAAGCTACGAGCTTGTCCCGCGATTCTTTGGGGTGGTGTCTAGATCCTCAGGCGGCCCACGAGGACCGGTTGGTTCTGGGAGCGGGCGACCCCGTGCGGGCCCCGCTCGACCGTCACCGCCACCACCTCGTAGCGCCCGATGTCCGCCCGGACCGGTAGGACGACCGTTTGGCCGGGATGCGGCCGAAACACGCCCCCGCTGTCTGCTTGCCCACCCCGGATCAGCCAAAGCTGGTAGACGAACCCCGCGCCCGGGTCCTGCAGGTCGCGTACCACGAGGGCCCCCATTCCGCGGCCTGGGTCGTAGACGAAACGCACCTGGCCCCGCACCCGGCCCTGGAGGTCCGTCACCCGTGCAGCCGGGCTCGCCAGCAGGGCCAGCAGTTCTTCCTGCTGGTCCAGCCGTACCCTTAGTGCCTGCTTCTCCCGCTGGGTCTGGAGCAGGAGCCCTCCCAACAGGACGACGAGGGCGGCCGCCAGCGCGAGCGCGGGCCTCCACCACTCGCGGACTTTCGGTGCGGGCTCCTGGGTGGCCGACAAGATCCGCTCCCGGAGGTCAAGGGGCGGCTCCGCGCGGCGGAAGGCTTCCCCGAGGGCCGCCGTGGTCTCCAGGAACTCGGCGAGCTCCCGCCGCAGGTCCGGGGAGTCCTGCAGGTGGGCCTCTAGGGCCTCGCGCTCCTCCTCGGTCAGAGCCCCGAGCGCGTAGGCCGCCAGCAGCTCGCGCGCTTCCTCACGTGTCACGGCCGCCTCCGAGCAGGGCCCGCAGCCTGAGCAGGCCGTCCCGCATCCGGGTCTTCACCGTGCCGAGGGGGATCCCCAGGCGCTCTGCGATCTCCCGCTGCGTCAACCCCCCGTAGTACGCGAGCACCAGCGCTTCTCGCTGTGCCTCGGGCAGGGCCGCCAGCGCCTCCCGCACCCGCGCCCCTTCCAGGGAGCGCACGACTTCTTCCGTCCAGTCCTCGTCGGAAGCCGCCGCCTCCTCGGTCAGTGAGTTCGCGTGCCGGACCCGGTTCCGCCTGAGGACGTCCACCGCCCGGTGGTGTGCTAGGGACAGGAGCCAAGCCCGGCCACTGCCGCGGCTGCGGTCGAACCGGCCCGGACGCCTCCAGAAGCTGAGGAAGACCTCCTGGGTCACCTCCTTGGCCGCCTCGGGGTTGCGCACGATCCCCAGGGCCAACGAGTACACCGCAGCCGCGTACCGGTCGTAGAGCGCGGAAAGCGCCTGGCCGTCCCCGGCCGCTGCGGCCTCGATGAGCTCTTCGTCCGAACGTGCGCTCGGTACCCGGATGCGCAGCATCGGTCGGCTGCTCTGTTGGACGTCTGCGGCCCAAATCCCTGGTCGTCTTCACAGTCCCTCCCGTCCTTCTTTCGCACGGCAGGCCCTTGCTGGATCCCAATCCACCCGCCGTCCTCCTGCGAAGGAGTGGGTGGAGGCGAAAACCATGAACACAAAGGCACTGGGTCTCTCGCTCCTCTTGCTCCTGGCCGCCAGCTGTGGCCCGCGCATGGGTCGCGCGCAGAGTCCACAGCCACCCGGGTCCGTCACCGTAGAGCTGTTCCAGTTCCGCCCTCCGCGGCTGGAGGTCGCCGCGGGCGAGGCGGTCCGCTGGACGAACCAGGACGAGGTCCTGCACACGGTGACCGCGGGCGACCCGGAGCGGCCCACGGGGGCCTTCGACGCACGGCTGGACGGTCGGGGCGCCACGTTCACCTACACCTTCGCGCGGCCCGGGACGTACCGGTACTTCTGCGCTCGCCACACCCACATGCGGGGCGAGATCGTGGTGCGTTGAGGGCCTGTCGTGAACTGCGGAAGCCTCGTCGTCAAGACTTGCGCGGAAAGGGGGGATGCCCAACGAGTCGTGACCACCGGAAGCCGACGGAAAGACCATTCTAAGGAGGTGATCCAGCGATGATTCGATCGAGGTTCCTCGTGGCCATCGGGCTCGCCCTCGTCGTCGGGGCCCTGGTCCTCCCCAGCATCGGCGCCCCCGCGGCCCCCACGTCCATGACGAGGGCCGCGGACCTCCGCGTGACCCTCAACAACCTGCTCACGGAGCACACGGCGCTCGCCGCGAGCGCGACCCTGGGCGCCCTGACGGGCAACACTGCACAGTTCCGGGCCGCGGCCGCCCAACTGGACGCCAACTCGGACGACATCATCCGCGCGGTGGGGTCGGTGTACGGACCGGACGCCCAGCGGGCCTTCGACCCCCTGTGGAAGAAGCACATCGGCTTCGTGGTCGACTACACCACCGGCCTCGCCACCAACAACAAGGCCAAGCAGGACAAGGCCGTCCAGGACCTCCTGGCCTACACCCAGGAGTTCGGCGCCTTCCTCAACTCCGCCACCAAGTCCCTGCCCACCGACGCCGTCGCCGGCTTGGTCCGCGAGCACATCCTCACCCTCAAGGCCGTCATCGACGCCCAGAAGGCGGGGGTGCCCGGCCGGGAGTTCGCGGCGTTGCGGCGCGCGTACGGCCACATGCCCATGATCGCGGAGCCGCTCGCGGACGCCATCGCCAAGCAGTTCCCGGACAAGTTCCCGGGCAGTGCCACAGGAGCTGCCGTGGACCTGCGGACGTCCCTCAACACCCTACTCTCGGAGCACGTGTACCTCGCCGCTCGGGCCACGGGCGCGGCTCTGCGGGGGAACATGACCGCCTTCCGCGCGGCCGCGACGGCACTGGACGCCAACTCCAACGACCTCATCCGCGCGGTGGGGTCGGTGTACGGACCGGACGCCCAGCGGGCCTTCGACCCCCTGTGGAAGAAGCACATCGGCTTCGTGGTCGACTACACCACCGGCCTCGCCACCAACAACAAGGCCAAGCAGGACAAGGCCGTCCAGGACCTCCTGGCCTACACCCAGGAGTTCGGCGCCTTCCTCAACTCCGCCACCAAGTCCCTGCCCACCGACGCCGTCGCCGGCTTGGTCCGCGAGCACATCCTCACCCTCAAGGCCGTCATCGACGCCCAGAAGGCGGGGAACCAGCCCGCGGTGTACACGAACCTCCGCAAGGCGATGGGGCACATGCAGATGGTGGCCGACCCGCTGGCCGAGGCCATCGTCAAGCAGTTCCCCGACCGCTTCCGTTGATCGCCAGGCCGGGCGGGGCCTCCGGTTGGGCCCCGCCCCGGCCCCCGGCCCACCGTCCGCCAGCAGTCCCCGCGCCGCCCCAGATGCGCGGGTCCGCCCTGTTCCTGTACACTGTGCTCCGGAACCGGAGGGGTGCGGGAGTCCGGCTGATCCGGCGCGCCTGGAGAGCGCGTAGGCGGGCCAAAACCCGCCTCGTGGGTTCAAATCCCACCCCCTCCGCCAGCTCCCGCGAGGCGCCCGTGCGACCGCGACTGGTCTTCTTCGACCTGGACGACACCCTCGTGGACGAGACCGGCCTCATGTCCGACTGCGTGCGGCAGGTGGCGGAGTCCATGCAGGAAACCTACCCCTTCCTGGCGCCCGAACTGCTGGTCCGGATCTACCTGGAAGCGTCTTTCGACCTGTGGAAGCGGGTGACGCCTGCGCAGGCCGGGGTCACGATTGCCCTCATGCGCCGGTGGACCTGGGAGGAAACCCTCCGGCGCCTGAGCATTCGCGGCCCCGTGGAGCCCTTCCTCGACCGCTACACGGCGCTCCGCGATGGCCAGGTGCGCCCCTTCCCCGACGCCCGCCCGGTGCTCGGCGAGCTCCGCCGCAGGGGCTACCGCACGGGCCTCATCACCAACGGCGAGACCGCCCTGCAGCGGTGGAAGCTGCAGCACACGAGGCTTTTGGACCTTCTGCACCCTGTGGTCACAAGCCAGGAACTCGGACGGAGCAAACCCGACCCCAAGGTGTTCCTCGAAGCCGCGCGCCGGGCGGGAGTCGACCCCCAGGCGTGCTGGATGGTCGGAGACCTCCTCCACACGGACGTGACCGGCGCCCTCTCGGCGGGGATGACCGCAGTGTGGGTGTGCCGACACGGCGAGCGCCTGGCGCCCGCGGACCCGCAGCCTCACCATGTCGTGGGTAGCCTGAGCGCCCTACTCGAGCTCCTGCCGTAGACCCCCCGGGCTTTGGCGCAGGGCTTTCCTGGACGCGCTCCTACGAGGCCAGACATTATGGCAGGGATCGGGGTCCCGAAAGGTCGCCCTGCGATCGTTGGGGTGGTCTAGAGTGTCCGGTACGGACCAGGTGTTTGCACTTTTGAGACTCCAACCGGGTCCTGACATCTCAGGCGACCTGCCTTCGGAGCAAACACTACGTCCAAACGGGGCAGTCTAGAGGACCCGGGTCACCTTTCGCAGTCCTCTTGGCCTGTCAGGGTCGGTGCCCCGAAGCAGCCCCAGATGGTACGCGAGCAGCTGCGCGGGCACGGCGTACACGTGCGGGGTAAGCTCCTCAGGGACGCCACCCGGAGCGCGCAGCGACCCCGGCACGCGCTTCAGCAGCACGGGGTCTGAGGACAGCACGGCCACGTCTGCACCCCGGCGCCCCAGCTTGCGCACCACACCCCCCAGGTGCCGCTTCGTGGGACCGGGCGGGGCGACCACCAACACCGGGAAGCGCTCCCCGACCAGCGCGACAGGCCCGTGCAGGAAGTCCGCCGACGAGAGGGCCTCGGCTGCTACGTAAGCGGCCTCCTTCAGTTTGAGGGCCGCCTCCCGCGCGGTCGCGTAGTTGTAACCACGTCCCGTGACCACGCACGCTTCGGCTCGCGCCCACCGCTGCGCCAGGTCGCCGGCGGCCTCCTCGACGCCGAGCGCGGCCCGCAGCTGGCCCGGCAGGTCTCCGTGCGCCCGGAGGAGGCGCCGGTCGCCCCTGATCTCCGCCGCGAGCAGGCTCAACGCGGTGAGCTGGGCCACGTAGGTCTTGGTGGCAGCCACGCTGCGCTCCGGGCCTGCGTGCATCTGGACCACTTCGTGCGCGGCGCGCGCGAGCGGCGAGCGTTCCTGGTTGGTCACCGCCACGGTGAACGCCCCGCGCGCCCGTGCCGCCCGCACGAACGCCACCACGTCCGGAGAGCGCCCCGACTGGGAGAGTGCGACCACCCAGGCGCCCTGGAGCCTCGGCCGTGCGCCGTACAGCGTCACCACGGACGGCGCCGCCAGGGATACCGGTACGCCCAGGTGAACTTCCCACAGGTAACGGCCGTACAGGGCAGCGTTGTCCGACGACCCCCGCGCGACGAACACCACGAGACCGGGAGGGTCCCGACGCCAGCGTGCAGCCAGGCGCTGGAGCGCACGGCGCCCGCCCTCCCGCAGGCGCTCGACGGCCGCCGGCGCGTCGCGGATCTCCTGGTACATCCAACGCCCCGGAGGCGTCACGGCGGCGTCATGTCCCCGAGGACCACGGGCCTGCGGGCTCCCGTGGCGGAGGGGAGGTTTCCCGGGAGTCCCCACGCCGTGAGCGCGCCCAGCACCGCGAAGGCCACGGCTTCCTTGAAGTCAGGGTCCACCCCCTCCTCCGCGGTGGTCCGCACGGGGATGGGATCGAGGAGCTCCCGAATCCACCGCACCAGGGTCTGGTTGTGCACACCGCCTCCGCTCAGCAGCACCTCGTCCACCCTGCCCAGGAACCGGTACGCCTCGGCGACGGTCCGCGCGGTCAGGTAGGTGGCGGTGGCGACCACGTCCTCGTCCGGAATCCCAAGCTCGCGGGCTCGCGCCACCAGGGCCTTCGCGTAGGAGGTGCCGAAGGTCTCCCGGCCCGTGCTCTTCGGCGGCTGCCGCGCGAAGTACGGGTCCTGCAGCAGCTCCCGCAGGAGCCCCGGGTGGAGCTTACCGGTTGCCGCAACCCTCCCTCCTTCGTCGTAACGCTTCCCGGTCAGCAGCGCCACCAGACCGTCGATCACCATGTTGCCGGGTCCGGTGTCGAAGGCCACCACCTGCTCCGGGTCTCCGCCCGCGGGGATCCAGGTGACGTTCCCGATGCCACCCAGGTTCTGCACCGCCCGGCTGCGCTCCGGGTGCGAGAACAGCAGCCAGTCCAGGTACGGCACGAGCGGCGCTCCCTGACCGCCGGCGGCGACGTCGCGGGCGCGGAGGTTGCTCACCACCGCAAGCCCCGTGCGCTCGGCGACCACCGCAGCCTCCCCGAGCTGGAGGGTGCTGTGGCCAGGGACGTGCCATGCGGTGTGGCCGTGCGAGGCCACCAGGTGAGCCTCTTGGGGCGTGAGCCCTGCACGGGACAGGACCTCGAGCACGGCTTCCGCCAGCCGCTCGCCGATCTCGAAGTTCTGGCGGCAGACGGCCTCCACGGTGGCCTGCGGGCTCGACACGCGCAGCAGCGCCTGCCGCTCGGCCTCCGTGTACGGCCGGCTCCACGTGGCGAGGGTCCGCACCCGCAGTCGCTCTGCGCGCTCCACCTCCACCACCACAGCGTCCACCCCGTCGCAGGAGGTGCCGGACATGAGCCCGACCACCCGCAGCACCGGGTCCGGGTGGGGCCAGCGAAACGCGTTCACGGCTCCCCCAGGGCCGCCCGGACGCGGCCGCCTGCCCGCTCCAGCCGGGCTGCCGCCTCCTCCGGGCTGCAGCCGGTGCGCGCCATGACGATGGCGACCTTGACGTTCCGCCCGGCCTGCTCCAGCACTTTCTCGGCCTCGCCCACAGAGACGCCTGCGGCCTGCGCCACGATGCGGGCTGCACGGGTTGCCAACTTGCGGTTGAGGGGTCGCACGTCCACCATCAGGTTCCGGTACACCTTCCCCAGGCGGACCATGGCCGCGGTGCTCACCATGTTCAGGATCATCTTCTGCGCCGTCCCGGCCTTCATGCGGGTCGAGCCCGCCACCACCTCCGGCCCCGTGCGGACCACCACGGCCACGTCCGCCAGGGCTTCCAGGGGGGAGCGGGGGTTGTTGCACACGGCCACCGTGGCGCACCCCGCCTCCCGGGCGGCCCGCAGAGCACCCAGGACGTAGGGCGTCCGCCCGCTGGCCGCGATCCCCACTACCACGTCGCGGGAGGTCGGCTGGTGGGACAGCAGGTCGCCCGCGCCGAGGTCCGCATCGTCTTCCAACTCGGAGCTCGCTTCTACCGCGGACCCGATCCCGCCCGCCACCACCGCGCGCACGTAGCCGGGATCCACCCCGAAGGTGGGCGCCCACTCCACCGCGTCCAGCCACCCGACCCGTCCACTCGTGCCCGCACCCACGTAGAACACCCGCCCCCCACTGGACAGCCGTTCCGCCACGAGCTCCACGGCCCTGGCCACCGCCGGCAGCGCCTCCCGCACCGCCTCGGCCACCGTGGCGTCCTCCTGGTTGATGAGCCGGACGACCTCCTCGGTGCTCAGCCGGTCGAGATCCGCGCTGCGCGGGTTGGGATGTTCGGTCTCCAGTTCGTCCAGCGCTCCGTCCACACGCCCCTCCTAAGCCAACCGCGCCACCGCTTCGTGGAAGGCCCTTCGGAAGTCCGCCACCCCTTCCCGCACCTGCGGGTGCACGCGGTTCGTCAACAGCACGACCACCAGCGCACGCTCAGGGTCTACGGCCACCGAGGTGCCCGTGAACCCCGTGTGGCCAAAGGACCGAGGCCCAAGTGCAGCGAAGAACGCCTCGGGGTGGTGCAGGACCCAGCCCAGTCCGCGCGGCGGGCCCGCGGCGGCGCCGCGCTGGTCCCGTACCGCCTCGAGGCGATAGCCCTCCGGGAGCCACGCAGCCGGCCCCGCCCACGCTTCGGCCACGCGCGCCACTTCCTCCGCGGGGGAGAACAGGCCGGCGTGAGGGGCTACGCCACCCAGCGCATAGTAGGCGTTCCCGTCGTGGACCTCTCCCACGATCACCCCCTCGCGCCAGGGGAATCCCGCCCCTGCCTCGCCCGCCAGGTCTCGCTCGTAGCGGTTTCCCCGCTCTGTGGCCGCGCACCGCCTGTGCCAGGCGGGCGGTGGACAGAACTGGCTCTGCCCAAGCCCCAGCGGCCTGGCCACGTGTTCTTCGAACAGCGCGTCCATCCGCCGGCCGGTGGCACGTTCCACGGCCGCGCCCACCAGCAAGACCCCCAGGTCCGAGTACACCACGCGCTGGCCTGGCTCCGCCTCCAAAGGGACCTTGGCCACCGCCTGCACCACCGCGTCCAGTCCCCGGGCCTCCAGGTACAGGGGCCGCCACGCCGGAAGCCCACCGGTGTGCGCGAGGGCCTGGCGCACCGTCACCCGTCCGCAGGGGGCCTCCTGCAGCTCAGGCAGCCAGCGGCGGAGCGGCGCGTCCAGGTCCACCAGTCCCTCCGCGCACAGCCTCAGAACGACCGGCACCGTGCACAGCACCTTGGTCAGGGACGCCAGGTCGAACAGCGTGTCCAGCTGCACCGCGCGGTGCTCCGGGACGACCTCCGCGTTCCCCACGGCGACCGAAGACACGGCCTTCTGTGCCCGGCGCACCACGGCCACCCCGCCCGGGAACACGCCCGCGCTGACCCCCGCCTCAAGGAGCCTCCCGAGCTCCCTCACACGCGCTCTGGCCGCATCCTCGGGTCCAGCAGCTCCTGCAGCCCGTCGCCCAGCAGGTTGAACCCGAGGACGACCACCGCGATGGCGAGGCCCGGCGCGATGGCGTTCCACGGCGCGATCTCCATGAACTGCCGCCCCTCGCTCAGCATGTTGCCCCAAGAGGGCACCGGCGGCTGGATCCCGAGGCCCAGGAAGCTCAGGGCGGACTCCGAGAGTACCGCCAGCGACAGGCCCAGAGACACCTGCACCAGAACGGGCGCCATGGCGTTGGGCGCCACGTGCCGTACGAGGACCCTCAGGCCACTCGCGCCCAGGGCTCGGGCCGCCTCCACGTACTGCTCGGTCCGCACCGTGAGCGCTGCGGCCCGGGCCACGCGGACGAACTGGGGCGTGTACACAAGGCCCAGGACGGCCACCAGGTTCCCCAGGGACGGGCCCAGCACGGCCATGACCGCCATGGCGAGCAGCAGGCCCGGGAAGGCGAACAGGACGTCGGCGACCCGCAAGACCAGGTGGTCTGCAACCCCGCCCGCATACCCGACGGCCACGCCCACGGTGGTGCCGAGCAGCGTCGCCAGCCCCACGGCACCGAAGGCCACCAGCACCGAGGGCCGCGCGCCCACCAGGAGCCGGCTCAGCAGGTCCCGGCCGAACTGGTCGGTGCCCAGCGGGTGGTCCCATGAAGGACCCTGCAGCAGCGCTTGAGTCCGCATGGCCAGGGCGCGATCCAGCAACAGCGGCGGGGCCAGGAGCGCCACGCACAGGCACGCGGCCACCACCCCGGCGCCCGCGAGGGTGAGCCACCGCCGCTCCCGCGGCATCCGCCGCCAGCGGGCGCGCCAGGCGCCTTCCGCCCGCGCGCTGCCTGCTCCCCACGCCGCCCGCGCGACGAGCTGCCCCTCAGTCATACCGGATGCGCGGGTCGATCCACGCGTACAGCAGGTCTGTCGCGAGGTTGCACGCCACGAACAGCGTCGCGGTGACCATCACCACACCCTGCAGCATGGGGTAGTCGCGTTGCAGGATGGCGCTGAGGGCCAGCCGTCCCATGCCAGGAAGCCCGAACACCTCCTCCACCACCACCGCTCCGCCCAGCAGGTACCCCAACTGGAACCCCACCACGGTCACCACCGGCACCAGGGCGTTGCGCAGGACGTGTCGGCCCAGCACCGCCTTGGCTGCGAGCCCCTTCGCCCGGGCGGTTCGTACGTACTCCTGACCGAGGACCTCCAGGACCGAGGCCCGCACGTACCGCGTGAGGGCCGCGGCCAGCCCCGCCGCCAGCGCCAGGGCGGGCAGCAGCATGGCGGACAGGTTGCGGCCCAGGTCCTCCCACGGCGAAACGTACGTACCGAGCGCGCGCACCCCGAGACGCGAGGAGCCCAGGATCAGCATGGTGCCGAGCCAGAAGTTTGGCACCGACAGGCCGAGCAGCGCGAGCACGCTCAACGCCGGTGAGACCCATCCTCTCCGGCTGGTTGCCGCCACCACCCCCGCCGGAAGCGCCACGGCCACCGCCAGGCCCACCGCGAGCAGCGCGAGCTCCACCGTGACCGGCAGCCGGCTGGCGATCTCGTCCCTGACCGTCCGCGCGGTGCGCAGGGAGACGCCCAGGTCCCCCCGCGCCACCCGCGCCAGGTAGTCCAAGTACTGCGCCCACACGGGTCGGTCCAGCCCGAACACCCGCCGGAGCTCCGCCATCTGCTCGGCCGTCATCTCCACCTGGGTCCCCAAGAACAGCTGGATGGCGTCCCCCGGGACTAGGCGGATAATGAGGAACACCAGGGTCACCGCGCCCCACAGGACGGGGATGGCCGCCAGCAGGCGCCGCAGTACGTACCGCTGCATTCGTTACTTCTGCGCCTCCTCCAGGTAGTACAGGGATCCGTTGCCCACCACCCGGAAGCCCCGCAGGCCCGGGCGCAAGACCTGTGTCTCGAAGGGCGTGTACAGGAACAGGGCGGGCGCCCGCTCCACGAGCAGCACCTGGAGCTCCTCGTAGATGGGCTTGCGCCGCTCCGGGTCCAGGTTCACCCGACCCCGCTCCAACAGCCGGTCCACCGCCTCGTCCTTGAACAGGAAGTTGTTCACCGCGCCTGCGCTGTGGAAGGTCCGGTACAGGAACCGGTCGGGGTCCGGGTCTCCCCCGCGCAGCTCCACCATGGTGTCGAAGTCGCGCTTGACCCACCGGTCGATGTACGTTCCCCACTCCACCTGTTCCAGGGTGGCCACCACGCCCACCTCCCGCAGCTGCGCTTGGATCACCTGTGCCACCGCGATCCCGCCTTCGTACGTGGGAGACGTCACGATGCGCGTGCTGAAGCCGTTGGGGTACCCCCCCTCGGCCAGCAGGCGCCGCGCCCGCGCGGTGTCCCGCCGGTACGAGGGCAGGCGGTTTGCGGGCAGCGCGTAGGCCCGGACCGAAGCCGGGATGGGCCCGGAGACCTCCGCGAACCCCAGCTCCGCGGCCTGCACGATGGCCTCGCGGTCGATGGCGAAGCTCAGCGCGTACCGGACCACCGGGTTCTGGAAGGGCGGGCGGGTGGTGTTGAACGAGAAGATCCGGAGGTTGATGCCGGGCTTCTGCAGCACGACCACCCCCGGCTCCCGCTTCGCCTGTACCACCACGCTCCCCTGGTTGATGGTGGCCATGTCCAGGGCACCGCTGCGCACGCCGGCCAGCAGGGACGCCTGGTCCGGGATTACCCGGAAGACGACCTGGTCCACCCGCGGGAGTCCTCTGCGGAAGTAACGGGGGTTCCGGACGAGGCGCATGAAGTTGTCCGGGACCCACTCCGCCAGCATGAAGGGACCGGTGCCCGCCACCGTCCGCTGGAGGTTCCCGTGCTGTTGCACCGCCGCCTTCTCCACGATGGCCAGGTTGCCGGAGGCGAGCCCGGACAGCAGCGAAGCCAGGGGGTGGCGCAGCCGGATGCGGACCGTGTAGCGGTCGGGGGTTTCCACGGACTCGATGGCGTCGATGTACGACCGCCCCGGGGAGCGGGTCGCAGGGTCCAGCACCCGCTCCAGGCTGAACCTCACGTCCTCGCTGGTCAGCTCGGCCCCGCTGTGGAAGCGGACCCCGCGCCGCAGCCGGAACACGTATGTCCGGCTGTCCGGGGTCTCCCAGGACTCGGCCAGGTCCGGCTCGATCCGCAGCTGGTCGTTGTAGCGGACCAGCTTGTTGTACAGGAGGTCGAGCCTTCGCAACGAAGAGAACGCGGTCACGATGTGCGGATCGAGACCCACCACTTCCTGGTCCACGCCCAAGGTGATGGTGACAGGGGCGGGAGCGGCCTGTGCGGACAACAGGCTTCCCGCGGCCACCAGCAAAGCGACGCCCACCAGCCACGCGCGCATACCTCTCACCTCCTGTTCCGGTTCCTTCTGAGTCGCTGGCCTTGCCACGAAGCGAGCGGTGCCACCGCCTTCCGGTAGATCCACTCGTGCACGCCTGGCCGCACGTAGTCCCGCAGCACCCCCACCCGCTCGTACCCCAGGGCGCGGTAGAAGCGCTGGGCCCGCCGGTTGAAGTGGGACACCAGCAGGAACACGTTGGGGCCGTGCCGGAGGATGCGCGCCTCGGCGGCGCGCAACAGCGCCGCGCCTGCCCCCTGACCGCGGACGGACGGGTGCGTGGCGATCCACCGTACGTAGCCGGAGTGGGCGAAGGTCCCGCGCACCTGAAACCACACGAAGCCCACCACCGCGCCCCCGCGCACGGCCACGAACACCGGGTCCCCCGCGCGCAGGGCGCCCCGCAGCAGCGCGCGGGCGGTGGCGCGGGAGACGCCGTACCGGCGCCACAGATCTTCCTGGGCCACGATCGCCGCACAGGCAGAGAGGTCGCCCGGCGTCGCCTGGCGGATCCGAAGGGAAGCCCGCCGCCTCATCGCCTCAATACTTCCGCCCCACCAGGGCTTCCCGGGTACGCTCCAAGGCCCGCCGCGCCGGCGCGTACCGGCGCAAAAGCACGCCCGCGAACACGCTGTCCAGCACCGCCATGGCCGCCACGCGAGAGCCTAAAGCCGCCTCCCGCAACAGGGGTTCGCGCGCCACGGTGTTCAGCACCGCGTCCGCCACGCGTGTGATGGGGGAAGGTCCCACCTGGGTCACCGCCACGGTGAAGGCGCCCGAGGCCCGCGCCACCCGCAGCGCCTCCACCGTGTCCTTGGTGCTGCCCGAGTGCGACACCCCGATGGCCACGTCCCGCTGCCCCAGCAGGGCTGCGGAGGTGGCCTGCAGGTGCGGGTCGGTGAAGGCCTGCGCCTGCACCCCGACCCGGAGCAGCTTCAACGCCGCGTCCAGCGCCACCACACCCGACGCACCCACCCCGTACAGGTCCACCCGCCGCGCGGAGGCCACCTGCTCCACCACCCGCTCCAGGGCAGCGCGGTCCAGCACCCGCAGCGTCTCCTGCAGGGCGGCGCCCATGGACGCGAACAGCTTCCTGCACGCCTCCTCCAGGCCGTCGCCCCGGCGGACCTCCCCCACGATCTGCGGCTGCTCGGTGGCGAGCTCTGCGCTCAGGCGGATGCGCAGCTCCTGGTAACCCCGCAGCCCCAGCCGCTTACACAGCCGGACCACGGTGGCCTCGCTGGCCCCGCAGCGCTCCGCAAGGTCGGTGATGGACAGTTCGGGCACCCGGCGCGCGTGCCGGACCACGAAGGTCGCCACCCGCCGCTCCGCGTCGGCCAGAGACGGTGCGAGCTCTCGGAGCCGCAGCCAGCAGCTCGCCCCCTGGACCCCCATACGGCATCCGTTCGCGCCTGGGTGAAAGAATCCTTCAGAATGCCCTATGCTTCGTGAAAACTATATACGCCGGCCAGGAACGCCTCGAGGGCGGCGCACACCTCCGCCGGGCGCTCCCGCGGGGGCCAGTGGCCGCAGCCCGCTAGGACCACCAGCTGCGCCTGCGGGATGCGCCGGGCCGCCTCCCGGGCGTGTTCGAGGGGGACCAGCCGGTCCCGGTCCCCGTGCACGAGCAGTACCGGACACCGCAGCTCGCCCAGCCGGTCCCGAAAGCACGTGCGGACCCGTGCGGGCTCGAGTTCCGCGCGGAGCCAGCGCCAGAACAGCCCGGGCCGTGTGCCCGCCACCGCCCTCCGCACGTCCGCGAGCAGCTCTGCGGGGAGTGCGCCCGGGTCTCCCACCAACACGCGCAGGCCGAACCGGAGCGCCACACCGCCGCGAAGCCTCGAGGACGCGAGCAGGCCGCGGAGGGGGGAGTGCAAGAGCCAACGCAAGAGAGTGTGGTAGGGTACCCGCGGCGCGAGGCCGTAGCTCGCCACGAGCACCAGGCGCTCCACGCGGTCCGGGTGGTCGAGGGCGTAACCGAGGGCCAGGGCGCCACCCAGGGACAGCCCCACGAGGCTCGCGCGCTCCACAGCGGCCTGGTCCAGCCAGCCCCGCAGCCACGCACCGTAGGCCGCGGTGGTGGGCTCGCGGAGCTCCGGGGTGCTGCCGTGGCCCGGAAGGTCGGGAGCCAGGACCCGGAAGCGGGCTAGGAGGCGAGGCAGGACGTACTTCCAGCTCAGCTGCGCGCAGTCCGCACCCGCGCCGTGCAAGAGCACCACGGTTTGGGGGGAGTTCACCCCTTGGCGAGCGTTCGAAGCCAGCGGTCGAACTCTGGAAAGGACACCGCGGCGCACTCAGCGCCTTCCACGGCCACCCCTCCCTCCGACAGGAGCCCGGCCACCGCGAAAGCCATGGCGATGCGGTGGTCGCCCTCCGACTCCACCGCGCCGCCGGGGAGCCGACCTCCGCGGACCACCAGGCCGTCGGGCAGTTCCTCAGCCTGGACGCCCACCGCTCTCAGGGCGCGGACCACGCTCCGGATCCGGTCCGACTCCTTCACCCGCAGTTCCCCCGCGTCCCGCACCACCGTGTGCCCCTCCGCGACCGCCGCAGCCACCACGAGGGCCGGGACCTCGTCGATCAGGCGCGGCACCCGCTGTCCGGCCACCTCGACCCCGCGCAGGCGGCGGCCGCGGACCACCACGGTGCCTACCGGCTCGCCCGCGACCTCTCGCAGGTCCTCCACCTCCACGCACGCACCCATCTCCCGCAGCACCTCCAGCAGGCCCGTGCGGGTGGGGTTCAAGCCCACGTGCTCCACCACGAGCTCGGCGCCGGGCTGGGCCGCGGCCGCGGCCACGAAGAACGCCGCGGACGAGAAGTCGCCCGGGACCGCCACCTCCACCGGCGCCGGCTGCGCCGGTCCTGTCACCTCGACCGCCACAGCCCCACCCGCGAGCGGGCGCACCCGCACGTCCACGCCCATGGCGCGCAGCAGGCGCTCGGTGTGGTCCCGGCTCGCCGCAGGCTCGACCACTGCGGTGGCACCGTCCGCGTACAGGCCCGCCAGCAGGATGGCGCTCTTCACCTGGGCGCTTGCGACCGGGAGCTCGTGCCGCACGCCCTGCAGCCGAGCTCCCCGGACCCGCACCGGCGGGAACCGTCCCTCGCGCGCCTCCACCTCCGCACCCATGCGTCGCAGGGGAATCGCCACTCGGTCCATGGGCCGGCGCCGCAGGGAGCTGTCGCCGTCCAGGACCGCTTCCAGGGGCTGCCCGCTCAGCAGGCCGCAGAGCAGGCGGATGGTGGTGCCCGAGTTGCCTGCGTCCAGCACCCGCTCGGGCGCCCGCCATTCGCGGCGCCCGTACACCCGCACCGTGTCGCCGTCGGCCTCCACCGCCACCCCCAGGGCCTGCACGCACGCCACGGTCCTCTCTGTATCCTGCGCGCGGAGGAAGTTGCGCGCCACCGTCCGGCCCTCCGCCAGGGCACCCAACAGCACCGCCCGGTGGCTGATGGACTTGTCTCCGGGCGGCTGGAGCCGGCCCTGGATGCGGCCTGGGCTCACGTGCAAAGTCGGCATGGCTACTGGGCGCTGCGCAGGTCGGGCCGCAGCCGCTCCGCCTCGCCCAAGTACACGTGCACCACCTCGTCCTGGGTGAGGGTGGTGTTGACCAGCATCAGCACCCGCAGCACGCGGGGCATGGCGCCGGGGACGTCGATCTCCTGGGCGCACAGCAGCGGGACGCGGTCCCAGCCGAGGGAGCGCGCGGCTTCCGCCGGGAAGGTGGCGTCCAGGTCCGAGGTGCACGTGAACACCACCGCGGCCACCTCGTCCGGCTCCACGCCGTTCGCCCGCACCATCTCGGTGAGGAGCCGGCGCGCGCCGTCCAGGATGGCGTCTGGGGTGTTGGCCTGCACCTGCACCGCACCCCGGATGCCGCGGACCTTCACCCCCGACCTCCCCGGGCCAGGTGGACTGCGGCCTCCAGCCCCAGCACGTAGCTATGCGCGCCGAACCCCACCACCTGACCCCGCACCACGGGGGCCAGCACCATCCTGCGGCGGAAGGGCTCGCGCGCGTGCACGTTGGACAGGTGGACCTCCACCACCGGGATGCGGATGGCGGCAATGGCGTCCCGCAGGGCAACGGAGGTGTGGGCGAAGGCTCCGGGGTTCAGCACCACCGCGTGGCAGTCCAGCCGCGCCCGGTGCAGCTCGTCCACCAGCACGCCCTCGTGGTTGGACTGCACGAAACGGACCTCCACGCCCAGCCGCTCCGCCCGCTCCCGCACCATGGCCTCCACGTCCGCGAGGGTGTGGTGGCCGTACAGCTCCGGCTCCCGCTCCCCCAGCAGGTTCAGGTTCGGGCCTGACAGCACGAGCACCCTCACCCGTCCGCCCCCAGGTCCTTCAGCACCGACCCCACCAACTCTTCGGACACCTCCACGCCCGCGCGGGCCCGCCCCAGGCTCTCCACCAGGGCGAAGCGCAGCCGGCCGGCCCGCCTCTTCTTGTCCAGGCGCATGAACTCCAGGAGGGTTTGTGCCGGTACCGCGGGGAGCCGGGTCGGAAGCCCCGCCCGCTCCAGCAGCGAGCGCAACACGTCCGGCACCGAGGGGTCGGTGATGCCAAGCCGCCGGCCCAGCTCGGCCTCCGCCACCACCCCGACCGCCACCGCTTCGCCGTGCAGGTACACCCGGTAGCCCGTGGCCGCCTCCAGGGCGTGCGCCACGGTGTGCCCGAAGTTCAGAACTTCCCGCACGCCCGCCTCCTCCCGTTCGTCCTGGCGCACCACCTCGGCCTTCACGGCCACGTTGCGGGCCACGAGCTCCGCCAGCCGGTCGGCCCTGCGGCCCAGCAACGCCGAGAGCTCGCGATCGGTCCACTCCAGCAGGCCCGCGTCCCGGATGGCCCCGTGCTTGACGCACTCCGCGAGGCCTGCGCGCAGCTCCCGCGCGGGCAGCGTCCGCAGGGTCGCCACGTCCGCCACCACCGCCTGCGGCTGCCAGAACACGCCCACCAGGTTCCGTGCCGCGGCGTTCACCGCAGCCTTTCCACCCACGCTGGCGTCCACCTGCGCCAGCAGGGTGGTGGGCAGCTGGAAGAACCGCACGCCGCGCATGTACGTGCCCGCCACGAACCCACCCAGGTCCCCCACCACACCCCCGCCGAGGGAGGCGACCGCGCAGGTGCGGTCCATCCCGGCCTGGGCCATCCGCGCGTACACCCGGGCTGCCGCTCCCAGCGACTTCGTCCGCTCGCCGGGCGGCACCAGGACGGGGAGTGCCTCCACACCCCAAGCCCCGAGGCACCGCACGAGTCCCTCGCCGTACAGCCGCCAAAGCCGCGGGTGGGTCAGAAGCGCTGCGGCGCGCACCTCCGCCCGTGCCAGCTCGAGGCCCAACAGCGGCAGCACGCCCTCCCCCACCCACACGGTGTACACGCCGGGGCCGGCCTGCACGGAGACCGCGCGTGCCTCGCGCTCCAGGAGGGCCTGCAGCACCCGGTCGGCCACCTGCCGCACGTCCAACCCGTCGGTGTCCACCACCACGTCCGCGAGCGCCGCGTAGCGGGGCGTGCGCGCCTCCAGCAGCGCCGCGGCGCGAGAGCGCGCGTCGCCGCGCAGCAGGGGCCGGTCGGCGGAGGCCGCCCGCGCCACGAGTGGCTCCAGGCTCGCCCTTAGCCAGACCATGTGGCCGCAGGACCGGAGGAGCGCCGCGTTCTGCGGGTCCAGCACCGCGCCTCCCCCGCACGCCACCACCGCAGGCCGCACCCGGCAGGCGTCCTCGATCGCCTCGCGCTCCAGGCGCCGGAAGTGTGCCTCGCCGTCCTCGTCGAAAACCCGGGCCACGGCCTTTCCGGCTCGCTCCTCCACCATGCGGTCGGTGTCCAGCACCGGCCACCCCAGCCGGCGGCCCAGCTCCTCGCCGACTGCGGTCTTGCCCGCGCCCATGAACCCATACAGCACCACGCTCCTCACGGCCGGGCCCTCACCGGCGGGGTGGGAGTCCAGCGGGCGCGCTGCAGGTAGTGCCGGTAGGCCTGCTGCATGTCCTCCAGGGCGTCCGCCCCGAACTTCTCGCACAGGGCGTCGGCGAGGACGAAGGCCACCATGGCCTCGCACACCACACCCGCGGCGGGCACCGCCGTGACGTCGGACCGTACCACCGCACCCGGAGCGGGCGCGCCCGTACGGATGTCCACGGACTGCAGGGGCTGGCGCAGGGTCGAAAGCGGCTTCATGGCTGCCCGCACCACCACCGGCATCCCGTTGGTGACCCCGCCCTCGAGCCCGCCCGCGCGGTTGGTGAGGCGGTAGAAGCCCCGGTCGCGCTCGTAGAAGATCTCGTCGTGTGCCTGGTGCCCGGGCCCGGCTGCGAGGGCGAACGCGTCGCCCACCGCCACCCCTTTGATGGCGTGCACGCTCATCACCGCCTGGGCCAGCCGGCCGTCCAGCTTGCGGTCCCAGTGCACGTAGGAGCCCAGTCCCGGGGGTACCCCCAGGGCCACCACCTCCACCACGCCGCCCAGGGTGTCCCCGCGCTCTCGGGCCGCGTCTATGGCCCGCCGCATCTCCTCTGCGGCCTCGGGGTCCGCGCACCGGAGGTCCGAGGCCTCCGCCCGGTCCCGGACCTCCTCCCAGCGCTGCGGGAGCTGGGTGACCCGCACCCCGCCGAGCTCCACCACGTGGCTGAAGACCTCGATCCCGAACTCCTCGAGCAGCCGCAGGGCCAGGCTCGCGCCCGCCACCCGGGCCGCGGTCTCTCGGGCGCTTGCGCGCTCGAGCGCCTTGCGCACGTCGTCGAACCCGTACTTCTGCACGCCCACGAGGTCCGCGTGGCCGGGCCTCGGGCGCGCGATGGGCACCTCCTCCGTCCTCCAGTCCCGGTTCCAGACCAGCACGGCCACGGGCGCGCCGATGGTGACCCCGTCCACCAGACCCGAGAGGATCTCGGCTCGGTCGCGCTCGATCTGCATGCGCCCCCCGCGGCCGTAGCCCGCTTGCCGCCTGGCCAGCTGGCGGTCGATGTACGCCTCCTCTACCCGCAGCCCGGCGGGCAGGCCTTCCACCACCGCCACGAGGCCTCGGCCGTGCGACTCGCCTGCGGTCACCAATCGGAGAGACACCTCAGACCTCCGCGGGCACCAGTCCCACCGCGCGCTTCATCGCCTCTACGGGCGCCTCCGTCCCGGTCCACAGCTCGAAGGCGGCCGCGCCCTGATGCACCAGCATGGAAAGCCCGCCGACGGTCCGACATCCCATCTTCGCGGCCTGCTGGAGCAGCCGGGTCTGTGGCGGGTTGTACACCATGTCGAACACCACCAGGGGTGGCCGTAGCCAGCGTGCGTCCTGGAGCGGGCTCTGCTCCGACGCGGGGTGCATGCCCACCGGCGTGGCGTTCACCAACAGGCTCGAAGCCCGCAGCGCCGTGCGCAGCCAGGTGTGCTCCATCGGGTAACCGTCGAACGCCGTTTGCGGGAACAAGCCGCGCATCTGCGCGCACAGCGCCTCCGCCCTGCGGGGGTCCCGGGCCAGCACCGCCACCCTTCGCGCGCCCCGTTCCGCCAGCGCCACGCAGGCCGCGCGAGCTGCCCCGCCCGCGCCCAAGACCGCGACGCTCGTACCCGCCACGTCCACCCCGGCTTCGGCCAGGGCCCGGGCGCAGCCTTCCACGTCGGTGTTGTACGCCAGCACGCGTCCTGTGCGGAACACCAGGGTGTTGGCCGCCCCGCAGCGGCGGGCCGAGACGTCCAGCTCGTCCGCCAGGTCGCACACCGCGACCTTATGCGGGAGGGTGACGTTGGCGCCCTCGAAGCCCAGGGCCACCAGCCCCACGACTGCTTCCCGCAGCGCACCGGCCGGCACCCGCAGGGCCAGGTACGCCCACGGCAGGCCTCGGGCCTGGAAGGCTGCGGCGTGCATGCGGGGCGACAGCGTGTGCGCCACCGGGTCGCCCACGACCGCCACGAACCGGGTACCGGGCGGGATCTCCACCTTCGGCTCGACCAGGGTTTTTCCGCCATTCTACCCGCCCCGCCGAGCGGGGGCTACGCACCCTTCGCACGGGCGGCGGGCTGTGCTAGAGTAGCCGGTAAAATCGGAGTTCCCCTGAGGGCAGGCATGCGGTACGAGGGGCAGCGGGAGTACGAGCTGCGGGTGGCCGGGGTCCGCCGCAGCCTCCCGGTGGAGCAGGTGCAGGAGGGTATTTGGATCCCCTTCTTCCGCCTGTGGGGCGACGTGGAGCTCACCAACGCGTGCGCCCGCGAGCTCGCCAGCGAGCTGCGGCTGCGGGAGTTCGACGCCCTGGTGTCGCTGACGGCCAAGTCCGTGCCGCTCGTGCACATGATCGCCACCTACCTGTCCGAACCCCGGCACGGCCGGTTCTTCCCGTACGTGGCCTGCCGGCGCGCGGTGAAGAAGTACATGCGCGACCCCGTGGTGGTGGACGTGCGGTCCATCACCGATGCCTCAGTTCACTCCCTGGTGCTCAACGGGGTGGACGCGGAGTCCATCCGGGGCCGGCGGGTGGCGGTGGTGGACGACGTGGTGAGTACAGGCGGCACCCTCCGGGCGGCCACGGTGCTCATGGACCGGCTGGAGGCCAGGATCGCGGCCAAGGCCGCGGTCATCCTGCAGGGGGACGGCTTTCACGACCCGGAGCTGATCCACCTGGCGACCTTGCCCGTCTTCACCGCCTGAGGCGTGGCCGGGCCGCTGTACGCCCTGGGCGCCTTCGGAGCCTCCCTCCTCGTGCAGACGCTGACGCTGTGGATGTTCCCGTTCCACACCGGGCCGGGGCGCGCTCCGCCCGAGCAGGTGGGCCTGGCGCTGGCCTTGGGCCGCTTGGTCAACTCCGCTTCCGACGTGGTCGTGGCCCGTTGGAGCGACGCGGTCATGACCCCGTGGGGTCGGCGTCGTCCGTTCCTGGTCCTCGGGAGCCCTCTGCTCGCGGCATCCTTCGTCGCCGTCTGGCTGCGGCCCGGGGACACGGCGGCGTTGGCGGTGGCGCTGTGCGCGTTCTTCGCCCTCTTTGCCGCGGTGGTCAACCCGTACCTCGCGCTGCTCGCGGACCTGCACCTCCCGCCCGCCCAGCGGGTGGCCGCAGCGGGGTGGCAGGCGGCAGGCAACCTCGTGGGGACCGCGGCCGCCTTCGTGGGCTCCGGACCGCTGGCAGGCCGCTACGGGTACGCGGGGATGGCGGCGGCCTTCGGCGCGGTGGCGGTCGTCTGCCTGTGGACCGCCGCGGCCGCCGTGCGGGCCGAGCCCGCAGCGCCGCAGCGGCCGTCCCTCGGGCGGGCCCTTCGGGCGCTTGCGCACAACCCGGCACTGGTGGCCTACCTCACCGGCCTCACCTTCGCGTGGGTCGGGCTCAGCATGGTGAGCCTGATCCTCGTGTTCTTGGTCACGGTGCTCATGGGCCTGCCCAGCGAGGTCACGCCCTTGGTGCTCACGACAGCCCTGGTCTCCACGGCGGTCTTCCTCCCTCTGGTGGCGCGGTGGGGACAGCGCACCGGCGCCCAACCGGCCCTCGAGGCGTGCCTGTGGGTGGCGGCCTTGCTCCTGCCCGCGGTGTCCGCGGTCGGCTGGTTGCCCGTTGACCCACAGCACCACGGCTATGCGCTGGTGTTGATCTCCGGCCTCCCCCTGGCGGCCCTGTACGCTCTGCCCAACGCGGTCCTCGCGCAGCTCGCAGCGGGCGGAGGCCTTGCGGCCTTGCACTTCGGCGTCCAGGGCCTGGCCCTGAACCTGGCCAACGCCGTGGCCGCGGCCTGCGTGGGCGCGCTCCTGCGGCTCGGCCACACGCCTGGCGAGGACATCGGGCTGCGGCTTGTCCCCCTGGCGGCCTGCGGCTTCGTGGCCGCGGGGCTGTGGGCCTTCCGGCGGATGCGCTACTCCTGGCCCACGAGCCCGGGCTCGGCCGTGGGAAGCCGCAGGTAGCACGTGTCGTTTACGGCTACCACGCGGACGCCCCCGTCCGGGTCGGCCTCCACCAGGTTCACCGCCCCGTTGTGCTGCTGGATGCGGAAGTAGCTGTCCAGCGGCGCACCCAACAGCGTCAGCAGGATCAACTTGTTGACCCCGCCGTGGGCCACCACCACCACCGTGTCGTGCGGATGCCGCTTGACCACGCGGAGAAAGGCACCGTACGCCCGAGCCCGGGCCTGCTCGAGGGGCTCCCCGCCCGGCAGGTGCACCCGTGCCGGGTCTTTCCACCACCGCCGTACCAGTGCGCCCACGTGGTCTTCCATCTCGTCCACCCGCAGCCCGTCCAGCACGCCGTGGTCCAGCTCGACGAAATCCGGCTCCACGATGGGGTCAAGCCCGTGCTGGGCGGCGATACGCTCCGCGCCCCACCGGCAACGCCCCAGCGGGCTTGTGTACACCGCGCGGACGGGTTCAGAGGCGAGGGCGGCGGCCAGGCGGCGCATCTGGCTCTGCCCGAGCTCGGTCAGGGGCGCGTCCTTGCGGCCCTGGTAGCGGCGCTCCGCGTTCCACGTGGTCTGCCCATGCCGGACTAGGTACACCCGCGCCATCGTCGCCTCCGGGCTACCCGTAGCGTGCCCGCCACGCCTCCTCCGCCTCCTGCAGGAGCGTGAGGTAGCTGCGGAAGCGGCTCGGCGCCACCTCCCCCCGCGCGGCGGCTTCCCGCACCGCACAGCCCGGCTCCTCCCGGTGCGCGCAGTCCGGGAACGCGCACGCGGCCGCGAGCCTGCGGATCTCCGGGAAGGCGCGGCGGATGGCGTCCGGGTCTAGGTGCACGAAGGCCAGGACGTCCACCCCGGGCGTGTCCACCACGAAGGCGTCCTCGCCCACCGGCACGAGCTCCGCCACGGTGGTCGTGTGGCGGCCGCGCCCCCCCCGCCCCAGCTCGCCCACCTTGCGCCGGGCCTGGGGGTTCAGCGCGTTGAGCAGGCTGCTCTTGCCCGCGCCCGAGGGGCCCACGAACACGCTGACGTGGCCCCGAAGGGCCTCGCGGAGCCGGTCGAGCCCCTCGCCGGTGCGCGCGCTCACCCACAGGACCGGATAACCCACCGACTGGTACAGCGCCCTGAGCTGCTGCGGGTCGGCTAGGTCGCGCTTGTTGAAACACACCACCGGCTGAAGGCCGCAGGCTTCTGTGAGCGCCAAGAACCGGTCCACGGCCTGCGGCTCGGGGTCCGGGGATGCAGAGGCGAAGATCACGCACGCCTGGTCCACGTTGGCCGCCAGCACCTGCAGCCGCGAAGGGTCGCCCGCGGCGGGCTTGACGAGCTCCCCCTTCCTGGGCTCCACCGCCTCCACCACGCCCTCGTCCGCGCTCAGGGGCCGGAACCACACCCGGTCGCCGGCCACGATCCGGCCCGAGCGGCGCAGGCGGCCTCTCCCCACACACCGGTACGTGCGGCCCGCGTGGTGCACGAAGAAGAACCCGCCCACCGCCTTGGTCACCACCCCGGGGAGGGGTTCGGTCATCCGAGGGCTCTCCGGCCGTCGCCCGAAACCCGCGGAGCGGCCATCTAGCGAGGCCCCGAGCGGCCCCAGGCAGCCACCTGCCGGTAGCGGCGGTAGTAGCGCTCCACGGTCCTGCGGTCGATCCGCAAGCTTCGAGACCGCTCGGGCCGCACCCCGCCACTGAAGGTGGTGGGGATGTGCAGCAGCTCGTGGATGATCACGCGGTCCTGCTCGTCCTGGGGCAGGCGGTCGAAAGCGGGACACAGGAACTCGACGGCGTAGGCCGCGGGCAAGCCCAGGGCCTGTTGGAACACGGAGGGCAGGCCCCAGATCCGCGCCCACGCGTTGGCCCGGGCGCCGTACAGCCGCAGGCAGTACACGCGACTTGTGTCCACGTGGCCGAAGCCCAGCGCCCGGGCGATGCGCGCCAGCCGCGCGTGAAGGTCAGGAGCCGGCTCCCACCGCATGCGGCCCCTCCCACGCCCTACGGCCCGCCGAACCTCAGCCAGCCCGGGCCCCAGGCCAGCGTGATCGCCCCCGGGACGGCCCATAGCACCGACTTCACGCCTTCCACCGCGTCCCCAGACCGGAACCCCCGGACCGCTTCCACGGCCGGTAGCACGGTAGCCGCGAGGACCAACCACGGCGCGGCCACGGCCAAAGGCCCCGGGACCGGACCGCCCAGCCGGCGGTACACCTCCACCGCGATGGCCACCAGCCAGAAGAACCCGACCGCTGCCCTCATCCGCCCATCAGCAGCCGCCGCATCAGCCGGAGCTGACCGTGGTGGTACGCCCAGTGCTCAAGCGCCCTCACGACCGCGGAGCCCTTGTCCAGCCGCAGCGTCCGGTTGCCTGCCTGCGCTTCCACCACCTCGTCCAAGGCGTGTTCGGGAAGGGACTCCAGGACCTGCCGGGTCTTCGTAGCCACCGCCTCCAGCTCGCGCTCCAGCCAGCGGCGGCTCGTGGGAACGCCGCGGTCGAACTCGGCCTCCCGATCCCGGCGCACGTCCTCCCCGCCCACCACCTGGTGGATCCAGTAACGCTCGGACCCCAAGAGGTGGCGGAGGAGGATCCCGGGCGTGTTCTGCAGCCCCTGCGGCTGAATGTTCAGGGTGGCATCGTCCATGCCTTCGACCGCGGCGAAGGCGTTGCGCCGCGCCTCCTCGAGCCGGTCCACCAGGCGTCCCATGTATCCCATTTTCACACCTCCTGCCGCCTCACGCCCCCACGGGACCTTCGTACACTGCCACGCCCTCCGGACACCAGGGGTGGGCGGGCCATCCCCGGAACGCCTCCGCCTCGGGGGACGTTTGCGGGAGGAAGCACGCCAGTCTTCCCCGCGCCCCGGGGTCCGACCGCACAGCGGCCACCAGCGCCTGCGTCTGCGAGCCCGTCACGGCCGAAACGAGCCGGTCCGGACCCCGCCGCAGAAACAGCACCGCGCCCTGACGGTCCAGCGCCAGCAGCCTGCGCTCCCGGGCCGCGGCCCGGGCCATGGCGGCCTGGAACGCCCGCCACCGCCAGCCCAGGGGCAGTAGCCCCCGGGCATACCTCAGGAGGTGCGACTCAAGGACCGCTGCCGCGGCGCCCGCAGCCTCGGGGGGTACGGGCGGGACGCCCGCAGCCGGGCCGGGGTCACCGTCCACGCGGACCTGGAACCGACAGACCTCGTCCATACGCCGCGTCACCCACCCGGGCACCCGGTCGGTGGGCGCCGCGCTGCGGAGCAGGGTGACACCGTACGTCCCCAGGAGCCGCGCGGCCTCAGCCACCAGGCGGTCCTCCAGGGCCAAGTCCTCCCCTCGCACGCGCAGGCCCTCGACCCAGCCCTCGTTGGGGCCCACGACGGCCGCGTTCACCGCGCCCACCACCTGGCCCGCGCCTACCGCCACCAGGGTTCGGTGCGGTTCGTCTGCCCAGGCCGTCCACTCCTCCGGCAGGTCGGCTGCGGGGAGTGCGGCGAGCCCTGGGAGGTCCTCGGCCGATGCCTCCCGGATCTCCACAGCGAAAGCAAGGCGCCCGGAGGCGCACCGCCCCGAGCGCCTGGCCGGCCCCGTGGGAGGCCCTACTTCACCTGGGCCTTGAGCTCCTTGCCCGCGGTGAACGCCGGCACCTTGCGCGCGGGGATCTTGATCTTCTCGCCCGTCTGCGGGTTGCGGCCCTCCCGCGCCTTCCGACGCCGGACGGTGAACGTTCCGAACCCCACCAGGGTCACCTTCTCGCCCTTCTTGAGGGCCCCCGTGATCCCGTCCAGGATGGCGTCCAGGGCAGCGCTGGCGTCCTTCTTGCTCAGGCCGGTTTTCGTGGCGACCCGCTCGATCAGCTGCTCCTTGTTCATCGGCTCCTCCCCTCCGTGCGGTGTGTGGTCCGGCCCTTCCGATTCTACGGCCCCGCGGGCGACTCCTCTTCCCCGCGGGTCCAAACCCGCACCGTTCCTGGGGTTCCGGACCCCACGGCGCCTGTAGCTACCGCTCCGCCTCCACCACCGCCACCGCGGACACCCGGTCCCCCGGGTCCAGGCGCATGACCCGCACACCCTGGGCGGAGCGGCCCACGGTGCTGATGTACCGGACCAGCGTCCGGAGGATCTGGCCGGACTCGGTTGCGAGCAGCAGCTCGTCGTCCTCCGCCACCGCCCGCACGGCCACCACCCTGCCGTTCTTGCTGGACAGCCGGATGTTCCGTACCCCGTACCCACCCCGGGCCTGCAGGCGGTACTCCGAGACCGGCGTGCGCTTTCCGTAGCCCAGGTCCGTCACCGTGAGCAGCTCCGGCTTCTCGCTGGCCACCGCCACGCCCACCACCTCGTCCCCGGGCCGCAGCCGGATCCCCACCACCCCCGCGGCCGCGCGGCCCGTCTCCCGCACCCCGGCCTCCTTGAACCGGATGCACTGCCCCTGGCGGGTGGCGAGGATCACCTCCTGCTTGCCGTCCGTGCGCCGCACCCCCACGAGCTCGTCGCCCTCCTGCAGGTGCACCGCCACGATCCCCGCCCGTTTGGCGTTCACGAACTCCATGAGGCCCGTGCGCTTGACCATCCCCCGCCGGGTGGCCATGAACAGGTACCCCGCGTCCTCGAAAGACCGGATGGGGATGATGGCGTTCACCCGCTCGTTCACCGAGATCCCCACGAGGTTCATCAGGCCGGTCCCCCGGGCGGTGCGGCCGGACTCCGGGATTTCGAAGGCCCGCAGGCGGTACACCTTGCCCCGGTTGGTGAAGAAGAGCAGGTACGCGTGGTTGTGCGTGACCACCACGTGCTCCACGAAGTCCTCCTCGCGGGCCGTGGCGCCCACGATCCCCTTGCCCCCGCGGCGCTGGGCCCGGTAGGTCTCCAGCGGCACCCGCTTCACGTACCCGTGCCGGGTGAGGGTGATGACCACCTCGGAGTCCGGCACCAGGTCCTCCTCCTCGAAGGTGACTTCCTTCCCGGAGACGATCCGGGTCCGGCGGGGGTCCCCGTACTTGGCCTTCACCTCCAGCAACTCCTCCCGCACCACCGCCGCCACCTTCTTGGGGTCCCGCAACACGTCCTGGTAGTACGCGATGGCCTTGAGCAGCTCCCGGTACTCCTCCTCCACCTTGCTGCGCTCCAGGGCCGTGAGGCGCGCGAGCCGCATCTCCAGGATGGCGTCCGCCTGCCGCTCGCTGAGCCCGAACCGCTGCACGAGCCCCGCCCGCGCCGTGGGCACGTCCTTGGCCGCCCGGATGAGCTGGACCACGGCGTCCAGGTGATCCAAAGCCACCTTGAGCCCTTCGAGGACGTGCGCGCGCTCCTCCGCCCGGGCCAGCTCGAACCGCGTGCGCCGGGTCACCACCTGCCGGCGGTGCTCCAGGTAGTGGACCAGCAGCTCCCGCAGGGTGAGCTGCCGGGGGACCCCGCCCACCAGGGCCAGGAGGATGGCCCCGAAGCTGGTCTGCATCTGCGTGTGTTTGTACAGCTGGTTGAGGACCACCTGGGGGTTCGCCTCGCGCCGCAGCTCCACCACCACCCGGATGCCTTCCCGGTCGCTCTCGTCCCGCAGGTCGCTCACGCCATGGACCTTCTTGTCCCGCACGAGCTCCGCGATCCGGCTGATGAGCGCGGCCTTGTTCACCATGTAGGGCAGCTCCGTCACCACGATGGCCGCCCGGCCGCCCCGCAGTTCCTCCACCGTGGCCTTGGCGCGCATGACGATGGACCCGCGCCCGGTGGTGTACGCCTCCCGGATGCCCTCCCGGCCCAGGATCAGGCCGCCCGTGGGGAAGTCCGGGCCCTTCACCAGGCGCAGCAGTTCGTCGGTGGGGAGGTCCGGGTCGTCCAGCAGGGCCACCAGGGCGTCCACCACCTCGCCCAGGTTGTGGGGCGGAATGTTGGTGGCCATGCCCACCGCGATGCCGGAGGCGCCGTTCACCAGCAGGTTGGGGAACCGTGCGGGCAGCACCACGGGCTCCCGCCGCGTCTGGTCGAAGTTGGGGACGAAGTCCACGGTGTCCTTGTCCAGGTCCGCCAGCATCTCCATCGCGATCGGGGTGAGGCGCGCTTCGGTGTAGCGCATCTGGGCCGGGGGGTCGTCGTCCACGCTCCCGAAGTTCCCCTGGCCGTCCACGAGCGGGTAGCGCATGACCCACGGCTGTGCCAAGCGCACGAGGGTGGGGTAGATCACCGCCTCCCCGTGGGGGTGGTAGTTGCCGGAGGTGTCCCCGCAGATCTTCGCGCACTTGCGGTACGGCCGGTTGGGCGCCAGGCCCAAGTCGTTCATGGCCACCAGGACCCGGCGCTGCACCGGCTTGAGCCCGTCCCGCACGTCCGGGAGGGCCCGGGACACGATGACGGACATGGCGTAGTCCAGGTACGCCTCCTGCATCTCCCGCTCCACGGGCTTCGGGACGATGCGTTCCTCCATGGGTACGCCTCCGCTCACGGGTTCCTAGATGTCGAGGTTGCGCACCTCGCGCGCGTAGCGCACGATGAACTGCCGCCGCGGCTCCACCTCTTCCCCCATGAGGGTGCGGAAGATGCGGTCCGCCTCCTCCGCGTCCTCCAGCTCCACCCGCACCAGGGTGCGCCGGGCGGGGTCCATGGTGGTCTCCCACAGCTGGTCGGGGTTCATCTCGCCCAAGCCCTTGTACCGCTGGACCTCGCTATCCTCCCCGAACTCCTTCAGGGTGGCCGCCAGCTCTTCGTCCGAGTACGCGTACCGCTTGCGCTTGCCGTTTCGCACCAGGTAGAGGGGGGGCAGGGCCACGTACACCTTTCCGTGCTCGATGAGCTCCCGCATGTACCGGTAGAAGAAGGTCAGCAGCAGGGTGCGGATGTGCGCGCCGTCCACGTCCGCGTCGGTCATCAGAATCACCTTGTCGTACCGGCGCTTGGCCAAGTCGAACTCCGCGCCGATGCCCGTGCCCAGGGCGGTGATGATGGCCCGGATCTCCTCGTGGTTCAGCATGCGGTCCAGCCGCGCCTTCTCCACGTTGAGGATCTTGCCCTGGATGGGCAGGATGGCCTGGAACCGCCGGTCCCGGCCCTGCTTGGCGGACCCGCCCGCGGAATCGCCCTCCACGATGAATAGCTCGCTGCGCAGGGGATCCCGCTCCGCGCAGTCCGCGAGCTTCCCGGGCAGGGTGCTGACCTCCAGCGCGCTCTTGCGGCGCACCAAGTCCCGCGCCTGCTTGGCCGCCTCCCGGGCCCGCATCGCCTGGATGGCCTTCGCGACGATCCGCCGCGCCTCCGTGGGGTGGGTCTCCAGGTAGTCCCCGAACGTCTCACCCACCACCGACTCCACCAGGCCCTTGACCTCGGTGTTGCCCAGCTTCGTCTTGGTCTGGCCCTCGAACTGCGGGTCGGTCATCTTCAGGCTGATGACCGCGCACAGCCCCTCGCGCACGTCCTCCCCGGCGAGGGAGCCGTCCTGCTCCTTGAGCAGCCCCTGGCGGCGGGCGTAGTCGTTCACCACCCGGGTGAGGGCCGACCGGAAGCCCACCACGTGCATCCCGCCCTCCGTGGTGGGAATGGTGTTCACGAAGGACAGCACGTGTTCCACGTAGCCCTCGTTGTACTGGACAGCCACCTCCACGTCCACGCCGTCGCGCTCCCGCCGCGCGTGGAACGGCGGGTCGTTCAGGACCTTCCGGTGGCGGTTCGCCGCGCGGACGAGCTCCCGCACCCCTCCCTCGTAGCGGAACTCTTCCCGCTGTCCGGTCCGCTCGTCCACCAGGATGAGGCGGAGACCCGCCACCAGGTACGCGAGCTCCTCCAGGCGCTGGCGGACCGTATCGTAGTGGAACTCCGTCTCCACGAAGATCTCCCGGTCAGGCAGGAAGGACACCCGCGTTCCGGTCCCGGACGCCTGACCCACCCGCTCCAGATCCGTGGTCGGCTTACCGCGCTGGTAGCGCTGGCGCCAGCGGTACCCGCCCCGTCGGACCTCCACCTCCAGCCACTCCGAAAGGGCGTTCACCACCGAAACCCCGACCCCGTGCAGGCCGCCGGAGACCTTGTACGCGCCGCCCCCGAACTTCCCGCCGGCGTGCAGGATTGTCAGGACGGTCTCCACCGTGGACTTGCCGGTCTGCGGGTGCACCTCCACGGGGATGCCGCCGCCGTCGTCCACCACCGTGGCGCTCCCGTCCTTGTGCAGGACCACCTCGATTCGGGTGGCGCGGCCGGCCAGCGCTTCGTCCACGCTGTTGTCCACCACCTCGTACAGCAGGTGGTGGAGCCCCGAAGCGCCTGTGCTGCCCACGTACATGCCGGGCCTGCGCCGGACGGCCTCCAGACCCTCAAGGACCTGGATCTGGTGTGCGTCGTATCCGCGTTCGCTCATCTGCGGTCGGCCCTCGGACGCTAGGGTGTCTTCAGAACGCGCATAACAGAAGAAGAATAGCAGCCGATACGGCCGGGGGTCAACCGGCCCTGGTGGGCTCAGGGAGCGGGTTTGCGCCAGATGGCCCGGATGCGGCGAGCACCCTCCGGGCCAAGGTCCTGGGGGAGATGGGGGAGGGGTACACGCCACGGGTGGTCAACACGACGGACCGGGCCCCGCCCCAATGGTGGCCCCGGATTTGGCCCGCGGAGGCCTCCCGCGCGAAGAACGCCTGGTTCGCCTCAGAGCCCTGCAGGAGCCGGGCGTCCAGGATGGCCACCAGCTCCCGCGCCGGCACCACGACCTCGTCGCCGATGTGGACGTACATGGCTACCTGGGTGCCGCGCGCACGCGCACCTCGCGCACGCGCTCCGCGCCCAGCAACGCGTTCACCGCCCGCTCGATCTCGCGCGCACGCAAACTCAGTTCCTGGGCCCGGGTGGGGGTAGCCACGTACAGGGTGAGCCGGCCGGACCGGAAGTCCGCCGGGCAAGCCGCTGTGCCCATGCGCCGGGCCACTTCCCTCCACGCCGCGAGCACACCCCCTGCTTCCACCACCCCCGGGGGAGCCACGCGCTCCAGGACGTCCCGCAACCGCCTCACCCTACCCGTACCTCCTCCACCGACACGGCGTGGGCGCCCGGCAAGTCCGACCGGTCGGTTGCGGTCACGAGCACCTGCGGACCGCCCTCCAGCGACCGCAACAGCCGCTGCGCGCGCTCCCGATCCAGCTCCGCCACCACGTCGTCCAGCAGGAGGACCGGATCTTCGCCGAGCTCCGCCCGCACCACCTCAAGCTCCGCGAGCCGCAGGGCCAGGGTCACCGCGCGCTGCTGGCCTCTTGAGGCGAAGCTCCGGACCGCGAGACCGTCCAGCCGTACCTCCAGTTCGTCCCGGTGCGGCCCCACCAGGGAGGCGCCCCGACGGTACTCCTCCCGCCGCAGCCTCCGCAGGGCCTGGCGGGCTGCCTCCACCTCCGGGTCGCAACTCGGCCGGTATTGCACCTCCACCTGCCCGCAGCCCAGCCGCTCTCCCCAGTACAGCGTGAACGGGGCCATACGCGCCACCAGCTGCGCCCGCCGCTCCGCGAGGCGGACCCCCAGGTCCACCAGCTGCTCGTCCCATACCTCGAGCAGCTGCGCCGGCGCCTGCGCCCGCAGAAGCTGGTTCCGCTGCCGCACGACCCGGTGGTACCGCAACAGGGTGTGGTAGTACGCTGGACTCATCTGACACAACAGGCCGTCCAGCAGCCGCCGGCGCCCGGCCGCGGGCCCGCTTGCCACCTGGGTGTCCTCCGGGCCGCTGGCGACCAGCACCACCCGCCCCAGCAGATCCCCCCGCCCCGCGGGCACCCCGTCCACGCGGATCTGCTTGAGGCCGGCCCGGGCCACGCGAACCTCCGCGGTGTGCCCGCGCCCAGCGCCTCCGAAGCGAGCGCGCACGATGGCCCACTCACTCCCGAAACGCACCACCTCATGCTCTCGCTGGGCCCGGTGGCTGCGGCCGGTGGCCGCCAGGTCCACCGCCTCCAGCAGGTTCGTCTTCCCAGCGCCGTTCGGACCCACGAGGGCGTTCAGGCCGGGCCCGAAGCTTACCTCGGCCCGCGGGTAGTTCCGGAAGTTCAGCAGGAAGACAAAGAGGACCCGCACGCCTCGACCACCCAGCGCCGACCTTCGAACTCCACCACGTCCCCGGGCCGCAGCTTGGCGCCCCTGCGGGTCTCCACCCGGCCGTTCACCCGCACCCGCCCCTCCTGCACCACCCGCTTGGCCGCCCCTCCGCTGTCTACCGCCCGGACCCGCTTCAACAGCTGCCCGAGCTCGATCCACTCCCCGCGGATCCGCAGGACCTCGCCTCTCACCCGTACACGCGCACCGGCGCCACCACGTACACGTAGTCCGGGCCGTCCGCGGGCCGCAAAGCACCCGGAGACAACGGACCGGTCAGCTCCAGCCAAACCTCCGCGCTCTCCAGCACCGAGAGGGCGTCGAGCAGGTAGCGGGCGTTGAACGCCACCTCCATGGGTTCGCCCGAGGCCTCCACCTCGATCTCCTCCCGGGCCCGGCCCACCTCCGGCGTGTTGGACTGCAGCCGGAGCACGCCCGCCTGGGCGCTCATTCGTACCACGGTGGCCGAATCCCGCGCGGTGATGGACACCCGCCGCAGCGCCGCGCGCAGCAGCTCCGTACCCACGCGGATCCTCTGCTTGAACTCCCGGGGGATCACCTGCTGGTAGTTGGGGAACTGCCCCCCCACCAGCCGCGAAGTGACCCGCACGCCCTCCAGGGAGAACACCGCCTGGTTGTCCACCAGTCCGATCCGCACCGTGCCCTCGGACCCTGCGCTGAGGCGCACCAGCTCGTGCATGGCCTTGCCCGGCACGATGACGCTCAGGGTCCCCTGCACCGTGGCCGGGGCCCTGCGGACCGCCAGCCGTCCCCCGTCCGTGGCGACGAACCGCACCGCCCCCTCCTCCGCGGTGACGTACACCCCTGTCAGGAAGGGACGGGTCTCATCCGTGCTGGCCGCGAACAGGGTGGACCGGATGAGGGCCCGCAGCACGCTCGCCGGCAACTCGCAGACCCACGACACGTCTCCGTCCGGCATCCTGGGAAAGTCGCTTCCGGGCAGTCCCAGGATCTCGAAGCTACTGCGCTCGCACGTGATCTCCGCGACCGCGGTCCCCTCCTCCACCCGAAGCTCGACCGCCGACGGGGGCAGGGCTGCCACGATCTCCGAGAGCAACCGCGCGGGCAGTGTCACCAGTCCCCCGCGTTCCACCTGGGCGGGGATCTCCGTACGCACCCCCAGCTCCAGGTCCGTGGCGGCCACCCGCAGCCCTTGCCCCGTGGTCTCCAGCAGCACGTTCGCCAGGATGGGCATGCTAGTGCGCGACGACGTGGCACGGATGACCGTGCTCATGGCCCGCTCGAGATCCTCCTGCGCGCACCGGATTCTCATCCAGATCCTCCTAGCCGGCGCTGTTACTGGTTAGGTTCTATGCGTAACCGCCTCCGTCGGGGGTGTGGACGGCGGGGAAAAGTCCCCGCGGACATTGTACGACGGCGCGTGCGCCTGGGGACGGGACGGTGGAAAACCCGGGGCGCGGGGTCCACAGCACGCACACGGGACGGGAGGCGGACGTGGGGCGAGGCCCCGAGCGGGCCCTGCGTCCCCAGGTTACGAACCTCCCTTCCGCAGCTGCTGGGTGAGGGCCTGGACGGTGGCGGCCAGGTGAGGGTCGCGCTGCATCTCGCTGCGCACGCGCTCGCAGGCGTGGATCACGGTGGTGTGGTCCCGGCCGCCGAACTCTTCTCCGATGCGTGGCAGGGAAGAGTCGGTGAGCTCCCGGGCGAGGTACATGGCCAACTGGCGGGGAAAGGCCACGCCTTTGGTCCGGCGCTTGGCCTTCATGTCGTCCAGGCGGATCCCGAAGTGCTCCGCCACCACCCGCTGAATGGCGGCGATGGTGACGGGCTGCGGACGGTGCTGGGGCAGGATGTCGCGGAGCACGTCGCGGGCGAGGTCCACGGAGAGGGGCACCCGGGTCAGGGTGGCGTACGCCACCACGCGGACGAGGGCGCCCTCCAGTTCCCGGATGTTGGACGGGAAGTGTTGGGCGATGAACTCGGCCACGTCGTCGGGGACGTTCATCCGCTCCAGGTCGGCCTTCTTGCGGAGGATGGCCACCCGGGTCTCGTAGTCCGGGGGCTGGACGTCCGCGATGAGGCCCCAGGCGAAGCGGGACCGCAGCCGGTCCTCCAGGGTGGGGATCTCCTTCGGAGGCCGGTCGGAGGTGAGGATGATCTGCTTGCCGGACTCGTGCAGCGCGTTGAAGGTGTGGAAGAACTCCTCCTGGGTGCTGGGCTTGCCCGCGATGAACTGGATGTCGTCGATGAGGAGCACGTCCACGCTGCGGTACTTCCGGCGCAGGTCCTCGGTGCGGCCGCCCTGGATGGCGCTGATGACCTCGTTGGTGAACTTCTCGCCCGTGCAGTAGAAGATGCGGATGGGGTGCGGGTTTCCCAGGAGCCGGTGGGCGATGGCCTGCAGGAGGTGGGTCTTGCCGAGCCCCACGCCGCCGTAGATGAACAGGGGGTTGTAGGCGCGGGCTGGAGACTCCGCCACCGCTAAGGCCGCCGCGTGGGCGAAGCGGTTCCCCGATCCTACCACGAAGGTGTCGAAGGTGTAGCGGGGAGATAGATGCATGCCCTCCACCGCGGGGGCGGGGCGCGGAAGAGACGGACGGTCGGGCACCGCGGGCTCGTCGGAGACCACCACCCGGACGTCCGTGGGACGGCCGACCACGTGGCGCAATTCCTCCCGCAGGGCAGGGAGGTAGCGCTGCTCCACCCACTCCTTCGCCATGGCGTTGGGGACCGCCACCAGGAGGGTTTCGTCCTCCAGGACCAGGGCGCGCGCGCTCTTCAGGAAGATCTCCACCCCGAGACCGGGCCGGCCCAGGCGCTGCTGGAGACGAGCGAGCGCCTCCTGCCACACCTGCTGCGCACGCGACGGGGTCAGGTGGGACGCGGTCTCCATGGGCGTTCCTCCTGGGGTGGACGCTGCCTACACTAGCACCGGCCGCCCGGCGGGCGGAAGCGATCACGGTTTCGACTTGAACAACTCGTCCACCGTCCGGACTCCCTGCTCCGTCAGGGTGCGCCTACCCCCCGAGTGGCCGCGGACGAGCCCCTGGGCTTCCAGGGCTGCCAGCTCACGGTACGCGGTGGTGAGGCTGGTGCCGAGCTCCTTCGCGACCGCGGTGGGTCCGGCGCTGCCCATCTCGGCCACGAGGAGGAGCACGCGGCGCTGGCGCTCGGTGAGCGCACGGCGCGGCGGCGCGGGGTGCGATGCGGGCTGCGGGTGCAGCCGGAGGGTCACCACGGTCCCGCCCGCCAGGTTGTCCTCAAGGGTGATGGCGCCACCCAGGAAGGTGAGCTGCTCGCGGGCCACGGGCAGGCCGGACCCGACCCCACGGATGAGCCGACGCATGGTGGGGGTCGCGGTGGTGAACCCGGGCTGGAGCGCGCGTTCCTTGTCCGGGATGCCGGGGCCCTGGTCGGAGATGCGGATCGTGTTGCCGTCGTCGCTGACGGTGATGACGGCACTGCGGAAGTACGCGTGGATCAGGTTCTCCACGATCTCGCGGATGACCACGTAAGGGATGCGGCCGCCCCGGCGCTGCGCGTGATCGAAGGTCGCCGCGGCCAGCTTGCCCACCAGGTCGTGGAAGTCGTCGCTCGACAGCGAGATGACCCGCGGTTCGGCCAGCGGCGAGTCGTACACGGCCAGGCGCACCTCGGGCGGGCCTTCGGGCTCGCGACGCCCCTCCCGCTCGTCCAGAATCTGGGTCAGGAGGTCGCGGAGCGACATCCCCGCCCCCGCTCGGCACGGTCTTGGCTACCCACCAGGATACTCCTGCGCAACGGCTTCGGTGGCAGGACCTTTCCACGCATTCCTCCGGAGGCCCTTTCGCTCCTCCGCAAGGACGGAAAACCTGCCGGCGCGGGGCCGGCCCGCGCCGCAGGAGGCGGCGGGGAAGCGGCGAGAGCCGGACCGGATCCACTTCCGGGCGCTGGGGGGCAGTTATCCACAGATGGTGAAAAACCTGTGGGTATGCTGGATAGCGGTCCGGTGTGCTGCGGGAGGGTGGAAAGTGAGCGGGGCGGCGTAGCCGCAGATTGTGGACAAGGGGTAGGCTTGCGGACAGGTTACCCACAGAGCCACCGCCTAGCCCGGGTGGAGGGGGGCTGGTATACTACCGGCGGTCTCGGGCCGAGGAGGCGACGGTGAAGCGGACCTACCAACCCAAGCGGCGCCGGAGGAAGAGAACCCACGGCTTTCGGGCCCGGATGCGGACCCCCGGGGGCCGCAACGTCCTGCGCAGGCGCAGGCAAGCAGGCCGCAAACGGCTGACGGTCTGAGCGGACCCAAAGCGCAGCGTCTGCGCACGGCGCGGGAGTTCCAGCGGGTGTACGCGGAAGGCCGGCGGCGGGCGGGCGCGCTGGTGGTGGCGTACCGGCTGGACCGGGAAGGGCCCGCGCGGGTCGGTGTGGTGGTAGGCGGCCGGGTCGGGCGGGCGGTCGTGCGGAACCGGGTGCGCAGGCGGATCCGGGAGGCCCTGGGGCAACTGCGGCTTGCGCCAGGCCAGGACCTGGTGGTGGTGGCGCGGCCGGCTGCGGCCTCCGCCTCGTTCTGGGAGCTGCGGGGCGAGGTGGAAGACCTGCTGCGAGCGCTGGGTGCGGTGACGGAGGCGGAGGGATGACGGCGCGGGTGGTCCTGGCGCTCATCCGCGTCTACCAGAAGGCGGTGTCCTCCTGGACGCCGCGGACGTGCCGGTACTTCCCCACGTGCTCCGAGTACGCCGCGCAGGCGGTAGCCCGCTACGGGGCGATGCGCGGCCTTTGGCTGGCCGCTCGGCGGGTGTTGCGCTGTCACCCGTTCGCCCCGGGCGGTTTCGACCCCGTGCCGTAGCGCACGTCTGAGGAGGGTTCCTTGTTCGGCTGGCTCGTGGCGCAGATCGCGACCTTACTTCGTTTCCTGTACGAGTTCACCGGCTCCTACGGGTGGGCCATCATCGCCCTCACGTTGATCGTCAAGCTGGTCCTGCACCCGCTGACCCGCCGGCAGCTAAGGTCCATGAAGGACATGCAGAAGCTGCAGCCGCACCTGCAGGCGCTGCAACGGAAGTACAAGGACGACCCCCAACGGCTGAACAAGGAGATGATGGACCTGTACCGGGCGCACGGGGTCAACCCCTTCGGCGGCTGCCTGCCCATGCTGCTGCAGATGCCGGTGCTGTTCGCCCTCTACCGCGTGCTGAGCGACCCGGCCTACTTCGTGTCCCGAGGCGGGGAGGTGCTGAAGACCGTCCCCTTCGGACCCTGGGACCTGCTGGTGCACCCCATGACGGTCCTCAGCGACCCTGCGCGCTACGGCTGGGGCGCGGTGGTGGCGTACGCAGCGGTCCCTGTGCTCATCGGGGCGTCCACCTACCTGCAGCAGAAGGTTTCGGTGACCGACCCCCAGCAGGCCCGCATGTTCATCTTCATGCCGTTCCTCATCGGGTGGTTCAGCCTGAACTTCGCGGTGGGGCTGTCGCTGTACTGGTTCTGCTCCACCGTGGCGTACATCGCGGAGTACGTGAGCGTGGTGGGACTGCCGCGCAAGGGGCCGGGCGGGGAGCCGACGCGGGGCCGGAGGGCTGCGAAGGCGGAGGTGGAGCGAGCGTGAGGGAGGTCGTGGCCTCGGGCCGTACGGTGGAGGAAGCCATCGCCCTGGCTCTGGAGCGGGCCGGGCTCACCCGTGACGAGGCGGAGATCCACGTGCTGGACGAAGGGTCCCGGGGTGTGTTCGGGATCGGCGCCCGGGAAGCACGGGTGCGGGTGGTCCCGCGGTCGGCGTTGGTGGAGGAGCCGGCGGACGCGGCTACCCTGCAGGCCGCCAGCGAGATCGCCCGCGACCTGCTGGGCAGGATGGGGTTCAGCGCCACGGTGTACGCCCACGCCACGGAGCGGGGCCTGGCGGTGGAGGTCCGCGGGGAGGATCTCGGCCTTCTGATCGGCAGGCGTGGGCAGGGGATCGAGGCGCTGGAGGCCGTCCTGGGCGCCATGGTTCACAAGGCCACCGGCTCCCGGGCGGTGGTGGAGCTGGACGTCGGTGGCTACCGGGCGCGCCGTCGGCAGCAGCTGGCGCAGATGGCGCAGAGGGCCGCGCGCCGTGCCTTGGCAGAAGGACGGCCCGTGCACCTGCCGCCCATGGACGCCCGGGAGCGGCGGGTGGTCCACACTTCGCTGTCCGGAGACCCGCGGGTGGCCACACGGAGCGAGGGGGCTGGCGGGGACCGGCACGTGGTGGTGGAGCCGGCCTCCAGGCCCCGGCGCCCGCGGCCGTACCGGCGGCCTGCGCCCCGCAGCGCCCCGAGCCGTGGAACTTGAAGAGGCCGCCCGAGCGCTGCGCCTGCAGGTCGAGCGAACAGCGTCCCGCCGCGTCCACCGGTACTTCGAACTGCTCCAGGAGTGGAATCGGAAGGTGGACCTCGTGTCCCCCGCGCCGGCGGAAACCCTGTGGCGGGCGCACGTCCTGGACAGCCTGCTGCTGCTTTCCATGGCAGCCCCACCGGTCCGAAGCCGGATCGCGGACGTGGGGAGCGGTGGGGGCCTTCCAGGCCTTGTGTGGGCGTGCGTCCGCGAGGACCTGCAGGTGGTGCTGGTGGAGCCCAGGCGGAAGAGGGTGGCGTTCCTGGAACGAGCCGTGGCGGAGCTGGGCGTCCGGAACGCGGAGGTGGCGTCCCTGCGGGTAGAACAGCTGGCGGAGGACCCCACCTACCGCGGGACCTTCGACGTGGCGGTGGCACGAGCCGTGGCCCCGCCGGAGGAGGTCCTCCAGAGGGCGGGCGCACTCCTCAAGCCGAGCGGGCGGCTTCTGGTACCCGTGGGTCCGGCGCAGGCCGTGCGGCCGCCGTTCTTGGAGCTTCGCCGGAAGATTCCCTGGGAGGTTTCCCGAGAGCGGAGGGTTGCCGTGCTCTCGGTCTGATGGCCTGACCGCATTTCTCGAGAAATACCACGCAGGACCCGACACAGTTTCCCCAGAAGCTACCGACGATGGTGCTTTGTGTCGTGAACCAGAAGGGCGGGGTGGGTAAGACCACGACGGCCATCAATCTTGGCGCTTATCTGGCCCGGGAGGGGCTGAGAGTCCTCCTTGTGGACCTGGACCCACAGGGGAACGCCACCACCGGGCTAGGCGTCAACCGCGGGTACGTGAGGGTGTCCACGTACGAGTGTTTGATTAGTGGCAGGTCTGTGCGCGAAGCGGCTCTGCCCACAGAGCTGGACGGACTGGACCTCGTGCCCAGCAGCCCGGACCTTGCGGGTGCCGAGGTGGAGCTCGTGGAACAGCAAGGACGCGAGCGCAGGCTGAAGGAGGCGCTGGCGCCAGCCCTTTCCAGGTACGACCTCGTGCTGGTGGACTGTCCCCCCTCCCTGGGCCTGTTGACCGTCAACGGCCTCGTGGCTGCGGACGAAGCACTCGTGCCCATCCAGTGCGAGTTCTATGCGCTGGACGGCATCGCGCAGCTCGTGCGTACGGTAGACCTCGTGGGGCAGACCCTCAACCCCAGACTCCGCATCGGGGCCGTGGTTCTGACGATGTATGACGGCCGGACAAACCTGAGCGACCAGGTGGCTGCCGAGGTGCGCGCGCACTTCGGGGACCTGGTGGCCAGGACCGTCATTCCCCGCAGCGTGCGGCTGGCAGAGGCCCCTAGTCACGGCAAGCCGATCATGCTGTACGACCCGCACTCCAAGGGCGCGCGGGCGTACGAGGAGCTGGCGCGGGAGTTCGCGCCGAAACTCGCCCGGTCCAGGAGGGCTGTGTGAGCGGGGCGAAGCCGAGAGGCCTGGGACGCGGCCTGGGCGCACTCATCCCTGGGGCCAGCAGCCACCCGGAAGAGAAGGTGGAGTACGTCCCTGTGGACCGCATCAGGCCAGGGCCGTACCAGCCCCGGCAGGCGCTGGATTCCCGGGAGCTCGAGGAGCTGGCGGAGTCTGTGCGGTCCCACGGGGTCTTGCAGCCCATCGTGGTCCGTCCTGTCCCGGACGGCTACGAGGTGGTCGCCGGGGAGCGGCGCTGGCGCGCAGCCGCTATGGCAGGCTTGACGAACGTGCCGGCGGTGGTCCGACAGGTCGGTGACCTGCAGGCCCTGGCCATCGCTCTCGTGGAAAACCTGCAGCGACAGGACCTGAACCCGGTGGAACGGGCCAGGGCGTACCGGAGGCTGGTGGAGGAGTTTGGGCTGACCCAGGAGGAGGTAGCCCGCATGCTGGGGCGCAGCCAGCCGTCCGTGGCCAACGCCCTGCGGCTTTTGTCGCTGCCCCCGGGGATCCTGCAGCTACTGGAGCGGGGCGAACTCACAGAGGCCCACGCCCGAGCCCTGCTTTCCGTGGAGGACCCGCAGCGCAGGCTGGAGCTGGCGCACAAGGCGGCTTCTGGACGCCTGACGGTGCGCGAGCTCACACAGCTCACCTCCGACCGGATGGGGAGGCGCACACGGCACGGGCGGGGGGGGCAGGCCGCGGACCCGGATCGGCAAGCCCTTGAGGACGCTCTCCGATCCAGGCTCGCCACCCAGGTTCGGGTGAGGAGGACGAAAAGAGGGGGTCTCGTGGAGATCGAGTTTTACTCCGACGACGACCTGGCGAGGATCTGTGAGGTGATCCTGGGGGGGCCTGTGGGCTAGAAAACCCCGGTCCACCTCTGCGAGGCCCTTCTCCGGGGCAAACCCTGCGCGGGGCCCGATATTTCTCGAGAAATAATCCCGGAGGTGGAGATGCGGTCTGAGCTGGACAGGCTGATGGAAGAACGCGGCCTGGACGCCCTGGTGGTGGCAGGTAGGGCAGAAGAGGCCAATACCCTGTACGTCCTGGGCGGCCGTGCCATCCCCGGCACGGTGTACCTGAAAAAGCGAGGCCAGCCCTCAGTCCTTTGCCACGGCACCATGGAGCGCGGCGAGGCCGAGCGTACCGGGCTCAGGACCCGCAACCTGGGGTTGTACAACTGGAGGGAGCTCGTCGAACAGGCCGGGGGCAACCTGGCCAGGGCCAGGGCGCTACTCTTCAAGCGCGTGTTTGAGGACGAGCAGGTCCAGGGGCGGGTGGCCTTCTACGGCGAGATGGACCAGGGGGCGGCGTACGCCTTCCTGAGCGAGCTTCAGCGCGTCGCCGAGGGGGTGGAGGTGGTGGGCGAGTTCGGGCGCAGCGTGCTGCTTGTGGCCCGCGAGACCAAAGACCCAGACGAGGTGGAGCGGATCCGGCAGGTGGGCCTGGCGACCCAGCGCGTCGTTGAGCGGGTGCGTTCTTATCTGCGATCCTGCACGGTCGAGCGCGGGACCTTGGTCAAGCAAGATGGAGAAATCCTGAGAATCGGTGACGTAAAGCGCCACATCCGTCTTTGGCTCCTTGAGGAAGGCCTTGAGGACACGGGGACGATTTTCGCCCAGGGTCGCGACTCGGGTCTCCCGCACTCGAGGGGTGAGGCGGACCAAGTCGTGGAGGCCGGTAAGCCCATCGTGTTCGACATCTTCCCCAGGCCTGTAGGAGGCGGCTACCACTTCGACATGACCCGGACCTGGTGCGTAGGCGAGCCCGCAGAGCGGGTTCGCAGGCTGTACCAGGACGTCTACGACTGCTACCAGATGGTCACCGAGGCCTTGCGCCCGGGGGTCCGGTGCAGCGACCTGCAGAAGATGGCATGCGAGTTCTTCGAGGCCCGCGGGCACCCGACGGTGGGCTCCGACCCCACCGCGCAGGTTGGCTACGTGCACAGTTTGGGCCACGGGTTGGGCTTGGACGTGCACGAGGAACCGCGGCTTTCGGACCACCCGGGAAACGACGCGGTCCTTCAGCCAGGCTCGGTGGTGACGGTGGAGCCAGGCCTGTACTACCCGGAGGAGGAAGCGGGGGTGCGGCTCGAGGACGTGTGGGCCATCGGGGCGGACGGGCGGGCGACGAATCTGTGTGCGTTTCCCCTGGACTTGGTCCTCTGAGGAGGGTTCACTCCGCGGCCCGGACCAGGACTCCTTCTTCCCGCGCTCGGTACAGTGCACGGTCCGCCGCCCGGACCAGTTCGTCCACGGTGGATCCGTGCTCCGGGCAGCTGGCGACCCCGACGGTCACGTCCGCGCCACGAAGGCCGTCACCTGCCCGCAGCGCGCGGCAAAGGGAGTCCGCTAGAGCCAGGGCTCCTGACAGCCCCGTGCCGGGGCAAAGCACCGCAAACTCGTCCCCGCCCAGCCGGAAGGCGGCGTCGGTGCGGCGGATCCTGCGGCGGAGCGCGTGCGCCACCCACTGCAAGACGGCGTCCCCGGCCTGGTGGCCCAGGGTGTCGTTGACCCGCTTGAACCCCCTCAGGTCCAGCAGCACGAGGCTCACGGGGTCGCCGTAGCGGCGGTGCCGTGCGAGCTCCCGCGCCAGCAGGTCCAGGAAGACCCGGCGGTTCAGCAGGTCCGTGAGCGGGTCGGTGGTGCTCATCCGCTCGAGCTCGCGGGTGGCCCGCTCCAGCTGCTCGTAGACCTCGCGGCTGGCCCGGTACCCCTGAAGCGTGACCCCCACCAGCAACCACACGGCCACCGTCAGCAGGAACGCGGGGGTACTGATCTGGTAGGTGTGGGCGAGCAGGTAGGAGACGGGGGTGTAGGCTAGGAGGGTGAAGCCCACGAGCGGCGCGAGCCTTCGCAACGCCACGTGCGCGCGGTCTCCGGTCTCCAGGTAGCGGCCTACGGACACCGCCGCGGTGTTGATGAGGGAGAACAAGCTGCTGCAGGCCAACAGGAACAGGGCCTCCTGCAAGCTGGCGTCGGGCCGCAGCGGCCCGCCGGCTAGGCGCCAGAAGGCATACCCGGCCGCGGACATGGCCAGGGAGGCGTTGCCCACGAACACCACCGCCCGCCACGGGCTGACCCCGTGGAGAGGCGGCAGGATGGCGGAGGACATGAAGTTCACGAGGGGTGCCGCCTGCCAGCCGAGCAGCCACACCGCGGCGAACGTGAAGGGAGCCTGCATGCTCACGACCACGCCGGAGGGAAAGCGGATGGCCACGGCGGTGCCGGCCACGGCTAGGAGCGCGAAGACCAGGTACGTGGTTCGGTCCACCCGGCCGAGCCCGGGTACGGAGGCCACGAGGAGCAACACGCCGACGATGAGCCAGAGGGTCGCATACAGTCGGTAGCTGAAAGACGATCGAGCGTGGCTTGTGTCCGTGGCGCGCTCCATGGCCTTAGACCTTGACGCACGGCAGAAGGCAACTTCGATGCCAGGATATCCACATCCAGGACGGAGGTGTCCATTGGACCGCGAACAGGCGTACGCAATCCTTTGTGAGTGGGTTCAGAACCCCAGCCTCCGCAAACACATGCTCGCTGTGGAGGCCTGCATGCGCGCCTATGCAGGCAGGTTCGGAGAGGACGAGGAAGCCTGGGGCGTGGTGGGGCTGCTGCACGACCTCGACTACGAACGGTACCCTCACCCCGGGCCAGGGGGCCACCCCTTCGTGGGCGTCGAGGAGCTGCGGCGCAGAGGGCTCCCGGAGTCCTGGTGCCGTGCCATCCTTTCCCACGCGGACTACAGCGGCTTCCCCCGCCAGACGCGCATGGAGAAGGCCCTCTTCGCGTGCGACGAACTCACGGGGTTCGTGGTGGCGGTGGCCCTGGTCAAGGGCCGCTCGCTGCGGAACGTGGACGTGGAGTCAGTCAAGCGGAAGATGAAAGACAAGGCGTTTGCCCGCGCGGTGAGCCGGGAGGATATCGCGCGGGGTGCCGAGGAGCTCGGGGTACCGTTGGACGACCACATCGCCACCGTGCTGGAGGCCATGCGGGGAGTCGCGGAGCAGCTGGACCTGGCCTGACCCCGAAGAGCGCTCAGGCAGGCTCCGCGGCGGGAGCAGACGCGACCGACACCCCGAGCTCCCTGGCCCGGTACAGCGCCGCGTCCGCTGCCGCGATCAGCGGGTCCGGGTCGCGGGCGTGGTGCGGGAACGTAGCCACGCCGATGCTCCCCTCCAGCCGCGCGTCCGGAGCCTCCTCCAGCCGGGCGCAACTGAGGATCCGGACTAGGTCCTCCGCCACCCGTAGCGCGCCCGCGGTGTCGGTGGCAGGCAGCAGCACCGCAAACTCGTCCCCGCCGATGCGGAACGCCAGGTCGGAGCCCCGGAGCCGGCTGCGAAACCCCTCTGCGACCTTCCGCAGCGCCTCGTCCCCGGCGGCGTGGCCGTACCGATCGTTCACCCACTTGAGGCTGCGCAGGTCCAGCACGAACACCGAAAGGGGCTGGCCTGTGCGGCTGTGGCGCTGCAGCTCCTGCGGGAGCACCCGCATGAAGTGGCGGCGGTTCGACAGGCCCGTGAGGGGGTCGGTGAGCGACAGCTGCTCGAGCTCCCGCAGGGTTCTTTGCAGCCGCTCGTTGGCCTCCCGGGTCTCCACCATGCCCTTCATGGCGAGCCCGGTCAACAGCCACACGCCCACGGTCAGCACGTGCAGTGCCGGACCCGCCTGGAAGGTGAGGACCAGGAGGTAGGCGAGGGGCACGTAGCAGGCGAACACCGTGGCCGCGGTGGCCAAGAACCGGCCAGGCTGCAGGAGGGACCGGTCGCCGGTGGCGAGCGCGCGGCCGTAGGCAGCCGTAGCCAGGTTGCCTACGACGAACACGAGCCCAGACCCGAGGACGCTGGCGACGTCGTGCCAGGTGGGGACCGGGCTCCAGCTGGGGTGCACGGCCTGGAACAGGGCGCCCGCCGCAGACGTCCACACCGTCCCGTTCCCGAAGTACAGCAGCGCCCGGTCGCGGTCCGCGCGCAGGCTGCGCATGGCCACGGGCGCAGACAGCAGGAAGATGGGCGGCGCGGCCTGCCATCCGAACAGCCACACGGGCGCGAGCGTCACCTGGAGGCTGAGCCGTAGCCCGCCCCACAGGGGGACGAAGAACAGGTTGCCGACCAGTGCGAGCCCCAAGAACAGCAGGTAGCCCGGCGGGAACTGAGCCGCGGCGGGGAGCGCAAAGACCAAGAGCACCCCTCCCGCGGCAGCCCACGCGGCGGTGTACACTCGGTATGCCCGGGGTCGTGCCTCCGGTGCAGCCCCGGGCGCAGTCGTGGTCACGGGCTCCCTCCCGTCACCCCAAGGCCGGCTGAAAGAGTAAGAGCAACCGAGGGGCCAAGATGGACACTACCGGAGACCTGCACGAAGCGGAACGGGGGTTTGCCGAAGCGGCCGCGCGGCTCGGCCGGTGGATCGCGGACTACCTGGCCGGTTCGGAGCGCTACCCGGTCCTGAGCCGCGCCAGGCCCGGCCAGGTGCGCAGGAGCCTCCCGAGCGCTCCGCCGCAGGACCCCGAACCCTTCGAGGCGGTGTTCGCGGACTTCGAGCGCGCGATCCTCCCGGGGATCACCCACTGGAACCACCCCGCCTTCTTCGCGTACTTCGCCATCACGGGCTCCGCGCCCGGGGTGCTGGGGGAGATGCTGTCTGCGGCGCTCAACGTGAACGGCATGCTGTGGCGGACTAGCCCGGCGGCGACGGAGCTCGAGCAGGTGACGCTGGACTGGCTGCGGCAGATGCTCGGGCTCCCCCAGCAGTTCGGCGTGATCATGGACACCGCCTCCGTGGCCACCCTGTGCGCGGTGGCGGCGGCGCGGGAGGCTTTGGACTTGGGCATCCGGACCCGGGGGATGGCCGGCCGGGACCTGCCGAGGCTGCGCCTGTACACCTCCGAGCAGGCGCACTCCAGCGTGGAGAAGGCGGCCATCGTGCTGGGGCTCGGCCAGGAAGGCTGCCGGAAGATCCCCACGGACGGTGAGTACCGCATGCGGGCCGACGCCCTGGAGGACGCGGTCCGGGAGGACCTGCGCGCCGGCTGGCGGCCCGTGTGCGTGGTGGCCACCGTGGGCACCACCTCCACGACCAGCGTGGACCCGGTGGACGAAGTGGCAGACGTGTGCGAGCGGTACGGCCTGTGGCTGCACGTGGATGCCGCCTACGGCGGGGCCGCCGCCATTTTGCCCGAGATGCGGTGGGTGCTGCGGGGCTGCGAGCGGGCGGACTCGTTCCTCGTGAACCCCCACAAGTGGCTGTTCACCCCGATCGACTGCACCGCCTTCTACACCCGCCGGCCGGAGGTGCTGCGTCGTGCCTTCAGCCTGGTCCCGGAGTACCTTCGTACTCCGGAGGACGAGGTGGTGAACTACATGGACTACGGAGTCCAGCTCGGCCGGCGCTTCCGCGCCCTGAAGCTGTGGATGGTAATCCGCATGTTCGGCGTCCGGGGGCTGCAGGAAGCCATCCGGCGCCACCTGGACCTCGCCCGGGAGTTCGCTGAGTGGGTGGACGCAAGCCCGGACTTCCAGCGGATGGCGCCTGTGCCCTTCTCCACCGTGTGTTTCCGGTACTCGCCGCCCGGTACGCCTGAGGAGGAGTTGGACCGCCGCAACGCGGGACTCCTGGAAGCCGTGAACGCCAGCGGCGAGGCGTACCTGTCCCACACGGTACTCCGGGGCCGCTACACCCTGCGCCTGGCGGTGGGCAACCTGCGGACCCAGCGGCGGCACGTGGCCCGGTGCTGGGAGCTGTTGCAGTCGCACGCGCGCAAGCGAGGACCGCGGGAGGAAGTGCCGTGGGAGAGTTGAGGTGGCTGGACTGGGTCCTGGGAGGCTCGGTGGCGCTGCTGGCCGTGTGCCTGGCGGCGGTCACCAGGAAGGTGGACCGCGTGGCGCGCGCCGGCCGGGGCGCGACAGGAGGCGGGTCGGCCGAGTACGAGCAGGTCCTGGCGCGGCTCCGGGCGGACACCGACCGGACTTTGGGGGACCTGGCGCAAGTTCAGGAGGCGCTGGCCCGGTGTGTGCAGCGCGTGGGTCTCGTGCGCTACGACGCCTTCGAGGGCTCCGGAGGCCGCCTGTCCTTCAGCCTGGCCCTCCTGGACGGCCACGGGGACGGTGTGGTGCTGAGCGTGCTCGCGGGCCGCGACGGCTCGTACGCGTACGCGAAGGCGCTGAGGGACGGCGTCCCCTCCCACCCGCTGTCCGAGGAGGAGAAGCAGGCGATCTCGGCGGCGATGGCGTAGCCGGTGAAACAGACCCGGGTCCGCGGGGGCGGTGGGGCGTGTTCCGGGACCGGCAGCAGGCGGGGAGGCGGTTGGCCGAGAGGCTGGAGGGCCGGCCGGGCGTGGGCTGGCTGGTGCTCGGGATCCCGCGCGGCGGGGTGGTCGTAGCCGCCGAGGTCGCACGGCGGCTGGGTGCAGAACTGGACATCACGGTGCCCCGCAAGTTGCGGGCACCCCACAACCCGGAGCTCGCCATCGGCGCGGTGGCAGAGGACGGGAGCGTGTACCTGGACGAGCGGGCCCTGAGCGCCCTGCGGGTCCCGGCGGAGTACCTGCAGGAGGAGGTGCGCGAGCAGCTCCGGGAGATCGAGCGCCGCCGGACCGCCTACCGGGGCGACCGTCCGCCCCCGGAGCTCGGCGGCCGCACGGTTGTGCTGGTGGACGACGGGATCGCCACCGGGTCCACCATGATCGCCGCGGTGCGATCCCTGCGGTCCCGGGGCGCGGGAGAGGTGGTGGTGGCAGTGCCCGTGGCCCCGCCGGAAGCGGTGCGGCGGCTCCGCCAGGAAGGCTGCGAGGTGGTCTGCGTGCACGAGGACCCGCTGTTCGTGGCCGTGGGCCAGTTCTACGACGACTTCACGCAGGTGTCCGACGAGGAAGTCCGGGCGATCCTGCAGGCGTTCTGGCGACAGCAGGAGGGCGGCGGTGGAGCGTGACGACGTCCTGGAGCGGCTGCGCGAGGTCGCGGCAGAACTCGAGCACTTGGTCCAGCACCTGCCCGAGCGCCTGCTGTCGGAGAGGCTCGAGCGGTGGACCCCGAGGGACGTGGTCGCCCACGTGGTGGGCTGGAACCACGCAGCCGTTCGCGGCCTCGGGGAGCTCCTGCAGGGCCAGACGCCCTTTTACCTGCGGCAGGCGGACGACGACTACCGGACGCTGAACGCCGAGTCGGTGGGGCGTTGGGGAGGCCAGGAGCGCGGGCAGCTGCTTGCGGAGTTCCGCGCGTCCTCGCAGGCCCTGCTCCGAACCCTGGAGTCCTTGCCCGAGGAAGCCTGGGCCCGGGACTTCGGTGTGCGGTTCCGGGGGGAGGTCTTGACGGTGCGCGACACCGCGGTGGCGCTCGTGCAGGACTGCGTGTCGCACACCGAGCGCCTGCGGGCCTGGACCGCGTCCCGCGGGGCTCAGGTCCCCCGCACCCGCCCCCTGCGGACAGCCCTGCACCGGCGGCACCAGGAGACGGGCGCGCGCATGGTCCCCTTCGCGGGCTGGGAGATGCCGCTGCAGTACAGCGGGATCGTGGCAGAGCACCGGGCGGTGAGGACCTCCGCGGGCCTCTTCGACGTGTCCCACATGGGTGAGGTGCGGCTGGACGGCCCCGGTGCGATCGAGACGCTGGACCGGGTGCTGTGCAACGATCCCAGGCGCCTTGAGGTGGGTCAGGCCCTCTACACCCCCCTGTGCAACGAGGCGGGCGGGGTGCTGGACGACCTGGTGGCGTGCCGGCTCGGTGAGCACCGCTTCCTGCTGGTCGTGAACGCCGCCCGCCGGGAGTCGGACGCGCAGTGGCTGCGTGACCACGCCCAGGGCTGCCGGGTGCGGGACGTTTCGTTCTTCACCTCCCTGTTGGCCCTGCAGGGCCCGCGCGCGCAGGAGCTGTTGGGGCGGCTGGTGGACGCGGACCTCGGGACCCTGGGCAGGTTCCGGGTGCTGCGGTCGGTCCGGGTGGCCGGGGTACGGGCCGTCGTGTCCCGCACGGGGTACACGGGCGAGGACGGGTTCGAGATCCTCACCGCCTGGCAGGACGCCCTGCCCGTGTGGGACGCCCTGGTGGCGCTGGGGGCCACGCCCTGCGGGCTCGGCGCCCGCGACACCCTGCGGCTGGAGGCCGGCTACCTCCTGTACGGAGCGGACCTGGACGAGACCACCACGCCCTGGGAAGCCGGGTTGGGGTGGACGGTGAAGCTCGACGGCCGGACCTTCGTGGGCGCAGACGCCCTGCGGCGTCAGAAGCAGGAGGGCGTGCGGCGCCGGCTGTGCGGCCTCGTGCTGGAGGGCCGGGCCATCGCCCGGTCCGGTAGCCCGGTCCGGCACGGTGGGCGGCCGGTGGGCACGGTGACCAGCGGGACCTTCGGGCCGTGGGTGGAGCGCAGCATCGCCCTGGCCTACCTGCCCGCAGACCTCGCCACGCCGGGGACACGGGTGGAGGTGGAGGTGCGCGGGCATGGGATCGCCGCGGAGGTGGTGCGGCTCCCCTTCTACCGGAGGTCCGGGGCCGATCCGGTATAGTTGGGGTTGTGACGACAGGAGGCGCGGCGTGTATCCCGAGGACTACCGGTACAGCACCGAGCACGAGTGGGCCAAGCGCGAAGACGGACGGGTGCGGGTGGGGATCACCCGGTTCGCCGCGGATCGCCTCACGGACGTGGTGTACGTGGAGCTGCCCGCGGTGGGCTCGCAGGTGCGTTTCATGCAGCCGTTCGGCGTGGTGGAGTCGGTGAAGGCCGCCAGCGACCTGTATGCGCCGGTGTCCGGCCGCGTGGTGGAGGTCAACGAACGGCTGCGGGAACACCCGGAGCTGGTGAACGAAGACCCGCACGGGCAGGGCTGGATGATCGTGGTGGAGGCGGAGGACCCCTCGGAGCTCGAGCGCCTCCTGGACGCAGACGCGTACCGCCGGCACATCGGGGAGGCCTGAGTGCGCTACGTCCCCACCACCCCCGCGGAGCGAGAGGCGATGCTGCGGGCCATCGGGGTGCGGTCTGTGGACGACCTGTTCGCGGACGTCCCGGAGCGCGTCCGTCTGCGGCGTCCCCTGCGGCTGCGGCCGGCGCTGAGCGACCCGGAGCTCCTGCGCTACCTGGCCGAGCTGGCAGAGCGCAACGGCCACGCGGACCGCCTGCGGTGCTTTGTGGGTGCGGGTGCCTACGACCACTTCGTCCCGCCCGCGGTGTGGCAGCTCGCTGGCCGCGGGGAGTTCCTCACCGCCTACACCCCCTACCAGGCGGAGCTCATGCAGGGCGAGCTGCAGGCTGCGTACGAGTACCAGACCATGGTGTGCGAGCTGCTGGGCATGGAGGTGGCGAACGCCTCCATGTACGACGGTGCCTCGGCCCTGGGGGAGGCCGTGGTCATGGCCCGCGACCTGACCCGCCGGGACCGGGTGGTGGTGAGCCAGGCGGTGCACCCCGAGTACCGGCAGGTGCTGCGGACGTACACGGAGCCCCTCGGGATCCGGGTGGCAGAGCTCCGATCCGAGGGAGGGCTGACGCCACCGGAGGCCGGGGCGGTGGACGGCCGGATCGCGGCGGTGGTGGTGCAGCACCCGAACTTCTTCGGCTGCCTGGAGGACTTGCGCGGGTGGGCCGAGGTCGCCCACCGGGCGGGCGCGCTGCTGGTGGTGGCGTGCGCGGATCCCCTGGCGTTCGGGCTGCTCGCGCCCCCGGGCGAGCTGGGCGCGGACATCGTGGCCGCAGAGGGCCAGCCGCTCGGGAACCCGCTGAACTTCGGGGGTCCCTTCCTCGGCATCATCGCGACGCGCGAGGCGTTCGTACGGCGCATGCCGGGCCGCCTGGTGGGTGCCACGGTGGACAGCCGCGGCCGCAGGGGCTTCGTCCTGACCCTGCAGACCCGGGAGCAGCACATCCGCCGAGAGAAGGCCACCAGCAACATCTGCACCAACGAAGCCCTCAACGCCCTGGCCGCGGCGGTGTACCTGAGCCTCCTGGGACCCCAGGGAGTCCGGCAGGTGGCAGAGCTGTGCGTGCGCAAGGCCCACTACCTGAAGTCCCGGATCGCGGAGCTCCCAGGGTTCCACCTGGCCTTCCCCGCGCCCACCTTCCATGAGTTCGTGGTCCGCACCCCGCGGAGCGGGGAGGCCTTGGTGCGTGCCCTGGCCCGGGAGGGGTTCCTGGCGGGGCTCCCCCTGGGGCGCTTCTACCGGGGGATGCGGGACGGGCTGCTCGTGTGCGTGACGGAGACCCGCACCCGGGAGGAGATGGACGAGTTCGTGGAGGTCCTGGGCCGCGTGGCCGCGCCGCGGCTGCGCGCGGTGGGAGGACGGACGCGGTGACGGACTTCCCGCTGATCTTCGAACGCAGCGTTCCGGGCCGGCGCGGCCACGGGTTGCCCGAACCGGACGTCCCGGACCGCCCCCTGGAGGAGCTCGTGCCGCCGCAAGCGCTGCGCACCCGCCTCCCGCACCTGCCGGAGGTCAGCGAGCTGGACGTGGTCCGGCACTACACCGGTCTCAGCCACCGCAACTTCTCGATCGACGAGGGGTTCTACCCGCTGGGTTCGTGCACCATGAAGTACAACCCCAAGCTCCACGAGGAGGCCGCGCGGCTTCCCGGATTCGCACGCCTGCACCCGTACACCCCCGAGGAGTGGGCTCAGGGGGCCCTGCGCCTTCTGTGGGAGCTGGGCGAGGAGCTGCGAGAGCTCGCGGGCATGGACGCGGTGACCTTCCAGCCCGCAGCGGGCGCGCACGGGGAACTCGTGGGCCTGCTCATGGTCCGGGCGTACTTCGCGTCTCGGGGCGAACGGCGCACCCGGGTGATCGTGCCCGACTCCGCCCACGGCACGAATCCGGCCACGGCGGCCATGGTCGGATACGAGGTGGTCACGGTGCGCTCCGACCCTCGGGGCAACCTCGACCTGGCGGCTCTGGAGGCGGTGCTGGACGAGCGCGCCGCGGCCTTGATGCTGACCAACCCCAACACCCTGGGCCTGTTTGAGGAGCAGGTGGACCGGATCGCCGAGCGCGTGCACGCCGTGGGCGCACAGATGTACCTGGACGGCGCGAACTTCAACGCCATGGTGGGGGTCACCCGGCCCGGAGACCAGGGCTTTGACGTCATGCACATGAACCTGCACAAGACGTTCTCCACCCCCCACGGCGGCGGCGGCCCCGGGGCGTGCGCGGTGGCCGTGAAGTCGCACCTGGAACCCTTCCTCCCGGTACCGGTGGTGGTGCGAGAGGGGGAGCGGTACCGGCTGGACTTCGACCGGCCGCAGTCCGTGGGCCGCGTGCGGGCCTTCTACGGGAACTTCGCGAACCTGGTGCGCGCGTATGCGTACGTCCGGTCCCTGGGCGCCGAGGGACTCCGGGCGGTGGCAGAACACGCCGTCCTGCACGCCAACTACCTGCGGGTGCGGCTCGCCCCCTACTACGAGATCCCCTACGACCGGATCTGCAAACACGAGTTCGTAGCCTCTGGGATCCGTCAGAAGCGACGGGACGGGGTGTCCACGAAGGACATCGCCAAGCGGCTGTTGGACTACGGCTTCCACGCGCCCACGGTGTACTTCCCCCTGATCGTCGAGGAGGCCATCATGATCGAGCCCACCGAGACGGAGAGCCTGCAGACCCTTGAGGCCTTCGTGGAGGCCATGGTGGCTATCGACCGGGAGTGCCGGGAGGCCCCCGAGAGGGTGCGAACCGCGCCCCACACCACCCCCGTAGGCCGGCTGGACGAAGTGCGCGCCGCCCGCCAGCCCGACCTGCGCTGGAAGCCCAAAGGTTAACTCCCAGCCCGTTGCAGCAGGAGTCAGCCGCCGGGTTGTAGAAAGCGTTTTCTAAAAGGTGAGGCGCTTGGGAGCCAAGGCGCAGGTGATCCGGATCCCGGACCTGGAAGGGTGGGAGTTCCCCGCGGGGCGGCGGACGAGGGTGTTCGCGGGAGTCGCGGGCCTCCCTGCTCGCAACTTCGTCGTGGGCCAGAGCCAGGTCTACCCAGGAGGCGGCATCCCGCGGCACGCGCACGAGAACGAGGAGGTGTACGTGCTGCTCCGGGGCCGGGCCCGGATGGTGGTGGGGGACGAGACGCTCGACCTCTCGGAGGGAGATGCGGTGTACCTGCCACCCCACGTGCCCCACGAGCTGACCAACCCGGGGCCTGAGGACGCGTTGGTCCTGTTCGTGTACGCACCGGCCACGATGGTGTCCCACTGGATCGAGGAGCGAGGGGAAGGAGGGGGTACAGGATGAGGAGGCGGTGTGTGTTCCTCGTAGGGCTCTGCGCCGTGCTGGCGCTGACCGGGCTCGCATCCGCGGCGTCCGCGTGGCGGCCCGTGAGGCCCGTGACGGTCATCGTCCCCTGGCCCGCGGGCGGCTCCACGGACATGACCGCGCGGGTGCTGGCGAGCCAGATGGAGCGCTACCTGGGCCAGCGGATCGTGATCGTGAACACCCCGGGGGCTCAAGGGTCCATCGGGATGAAGGACGTTTGGGAGGCTCCACGGGACGGGTACACGTGGGGCGCAAACGCGAGCACCGACATGGTGAGTTACCCTGTCCTGGGCCGACTCGCCCAGACGCACCGGGACTGGAAGTACTTCTACGTCCTGTGGGCGCCCAACCTGATCGCCGTTCGGGCAGATTCCCCGTACCGCACCGTGGAGGACCTGATCTCTGCCATTCGTGCGCGCCCGGGCCAGGTGTCGGTGGCCTCGGCGGGAGTGGGTTCTTCGGGACACCTGGCCGCGGAAACCTTCCGGTTGCTGGCCAACGTCACCTACCGACATGTCGGCTACGCCGGCGGAGCGCCCGCCGTGGTGGCCGCTGCTGCTGGGGAGACCGACGCGGTGATGCAGCTCTCCATGGAGGCTGCAGACCTCCTCCGGGCGAAGCGGCTGCGGGCCCTGGCCGTGATGTCCAAGCGCTCTCTTGAGATCGAGGGGTACGCCGCCGTGCCGGCGCTGGGCCGGCTGTTTCCTCGCATGCCGGAAGTCGGATCCTACTTCGGTATCGTGGTGCCGCGGGACATGCCCGCGGAGGTGTTGACGGCCATCCAAGCGGCCTTCGTGCCGGCGGCTGAGCAACCGGCGATCCGTCGCTTCGCACGTGACCGTGGCGTCCAAAACGTGGCTCTCTATGGGGCGGCAGCGGATCAGGCGACGGAGGAACAGGCAGTTCGGGTCGCGTGTACGCTGCGGGACGCGAAACTGGCGGTGAAGGACCCTGCGGAGGTGGGGATCCGGTGCCCCTGACCGACGTTGGGGAGGGGGATCGGGCTGGGTTGGCCGACGCCGTCAGCGGAACGGTCCTGGCGGTCGTGGGTCTGGGGTTCGGTGTGGCGGCAGCCCGAATTCCCCTCCAATCTCCCCTGTGGGCGCCCTACACGTCCCCAGGCGTGTACCCGCTCGCGCTCAGTGGCCTCTTGGTGGTCGGCGGCGTCTGCGTCGCGGCGCGCGCCTGGAAGACCGGCGTCTCCGTTCCGAACGGTGAGCAGCTCCGGCGTGCCTTTCGGGCGTGGGGAGGGCTCGAGCTGCTGGTGAGCCTGGCGGCGATCGCGGCGTACCTTGTGCTCCTCGGTCGAGTGCCGTTCGCCCTGGCCGCGGGTCTGTTCGTGGTGGGCACCGCGGTAGCTCTGGGACGGGAGCCGGCGGCGCTTCGGCTGAGCCTGTGGGGAGCGGCCTGCGTAACTTTCCTTTCGGAGGTTGTGTTTCAGCGGCTGCTGGGTGCGCGCTTACCTTGACGGGGCGATATGGACCTCGGTCTCCTCGCACACGGCTTCCTACGGTTGCTCACGAGCCCGGAGTTGCTCCTCTGGGTGTTCGTGGGAGGGCAGCTGGGGATTCTGTTCGGGCTGATGCCGGGCCTCACCACCACGGCGGCGCTAAGCCTGCTGACCGGACTCACCTTCCACCTAGGAGCGGGACCCGCCATCGGCATACTGATTGGCGCGTATATCGGCTCGGTGACCGGGGGGAGCCGGTCCGCCATCCTGTTGAACATCCCCGGCACGCCAGCCCAGGCTGCTGTGTGCCTGGACGGGTATCAGCTGGCACGCCAGGGCAAGGCCGCGGAGGCCATGGGGCTCTCTCTGACCGCGTCCACCGTGGGTACGTTCCTTGGGGTTCTCATGCTGGCGCTGTTCACGCCGACCCTGGGTGCCTTTGCCCTACGGTTCGGGACCTGGGAATTCTTCTGGCTTGCTGCCCTGGGGGTGGCGGCTGCGGGGAATGTGGCCGCCTCCGATCCGCTTAAGGGGTGGCTTTCGGCGCTGTTCGGCCTGTTGCTCGCCACCGTAGGGCAGGACGGCCTTCACGGGTATACCCGCTTCACAGCAGGTAGCTTCGAGCTTCGAGGTGGCTTTAACCTCCTCCCCGTGCTGATCGGGCTGTATGGCGTGCCCGAGGTGCTGAACGCCTTGCGCCGGCGGGAGACCTTCCGGGTCGAGACGGAGGTCACCCGGGTTCTGCCGCGAGTCCGAGACGTGCTGCGCCACTGGCGACATATCCTGCGCTCGGGGGCCATCGGCACAATCATCGGCATCATTCCAGGGGTCGGCAGCGACGTGGCGTCGTGGATGTCCTACGACGCCGCAAAGCGGGCCAGCCGCCAGCCCGAGAAGTTCGGCAAGGGCTCGATCGAAGGCCTGATCGCGGCGGAAACCGGCGACAACGCCTGTATCGGCGGCGACATCATCCCAGTGTTGACCCTGGCCATTCCGGGCAGCGCCCCGGCCGCAGTACTCCTAGCGGCTCTGACGATTCACGGGTTGCAACCGGGGCCCCTGATGGTGGTGCGGCAGCCCGAACGCGTGGGCGAGATCATCGCGATGTGCCTCGTGGCGACCTTCGCCGTATTCGTCCTCAGTCTCCTGTGGGTTCGCCAGATGACCCGGATCCTTCTCGTCCCACGCCATGTGCTCATGCCCGTGGTGCTCGTCGTCGCGACCCTGGGAAGCTACCTGGTCAGCGGGCGCCTGTTCGACGTGTACGTAACGGTGGTGTTCGGCGTGGGGGGGCTTGCCCTGCAGGAGGCGGGCTATCCGGCCGCGCCTCTGGTGCTGGGGTACATCCTCGGACCGATGATGGAGGACAACCTGCGGCGGGGGTTAGAGCTGGCGGGAGGCAGCCCGGCGCCCTTCTTCACGAGGCCCGTGGCGGCGATCCTGTTTGTGCTGACCCTGCTGTCCCTCCTGGGACGCACGGGGTTCCCGAGATGGGTTCGGGCGGGTATGCGGAGGCTTCGGCCCGTGATGGTGCGGTGAGGCTCGCGTACACCGTGGCAGCACCCGACGGCGGCAGCCCTCTGCTGGCCTGGACCGGGCGGTTCCAGGTCGCCCTGGACGGGGTACGGAGCGCGGGGTTCGACGGGGTGGAACTGTACGTGGTAGAGCCCACGAAGCTGGACGCGGAGGACTTGCTGCGCCAGCTGAGGAACGCGGGCCTTCGGCCGGCTGCGGTGTGCACGGGGGAGGTGTACGGCCGGGACGGCCTGGGGTTGAGCGCCGCGGAGCCGCAGGGGCGGCAGCAGGCCCTGGACCGGGCGAGGAGGATCACCGACCTCGCTGGTCACCTCCAGGTGCCCGTGAACGTGGGGCGGCTGCGCGGCCCCGCGGCCGGGGCCCCCGGCGCCGCCGACCGGGCCCTCGACGCACTGCGCGAGCTCGCCGACTACGCGGCTGTCCGCGGGACGTATCTGGTGCTCGAGCCCGTCAACCGCCACGAGCTGGACCTGGTCAACACGACCGCCGAAGGGATCGCGTGGGTGCGACGGGTCGGGCACCCGGGGCTCCGGCTGATGTTGGATGTGTACCACGTGCAGTTGGGAGACGTCTCCATCCCCGCGGCCTTCGCGCGGGCTTGGGCGGAGGGGGTGCTGGCGCACGTCCACGTGTGCGACGGGAACCGGCTCGCCCCCGGATGGGGGCACCTCCCTCTCAGGGACGTCCTGGCGGTGCTCCTGGCCGTGGGGTACGACGGGTGGGTCACCGTGGAGTGCCTGCAGCATCCCAGCCCGGAGCAGGCAGCGCGCCAAGCCGCGGGGCACCTGCGCCGGTTGCTGGAGGAGTGTCGGGAGAGTCCCGCGGCGCGACCGTAAGGGCTCAGACGTCCACCCCCGCGAGGCGGAGGAAGGCGCGCATGCGGTGGACGGCCCGTTCAGGGTCTTGCAGCAGACCTGCGCGGTCTGCCAGCACGAAGACCTCCACGAGGTGCAGCACCGAGCGCGCGCTCTCCATGCCGCCCACCATCCGGAAGTGGTCCTGGTGGCCGTTGAGGTAAGCCAAAAACACCAGGCCGACCTTGTAGCGGTACGTCGGCGCACAGAAGATGTGGCGGCTCAGAGGTACGCAGGGCGCCAGGATCTCCTCGTAGCCCGCCACGTCTCCCCGGTCCAGGAGCTGGAGGGCCGCGGACGCCGCAGGCGCGATGGCGTCGAAGATGCCGAGGAGGGCGTGGCTTGCGGACTCGCCGTCTCCCCGGATGAGCTCCACGAAGTGGAAGTCGTCGCCGGTGTAGACGCGCACCGACGGCGGGAGGCGTCGGCGGAGCTGGATCTCCACTTCAGGGTCCAGGAGGGAGACCTTGACGCCCTCCACCCGGTCTGCGTGTTCGGCCACGAGGTCCACGAACACGTCGAGGGCCTCGCGCGGGTCCTCGTACCCCCAGTAGCCGCGCAGGGCCGGGTCGAAGGGTTCGCCCAGCCAGTGCACCAGCACGGGCCGCGTGGCGGAGCGTAGGAGGGCACGGTAGACTCGCCGGTAGTCTGCCGGCCCGCGGGCGACGGCGCACAGGGCCCGGCTGCTCATGACGACGGCCTGAGCACCAAGCCCTTCCACCCACTCCAGCTGGCGGCGGTAGCTCGCCTCGACGTCCTGCAAGCTGGCCTGGCCGGGCGAGAGGTCGTCGGTGTTGACGCCGCACACCACCGGGGCGTTCATGGACCTGGCGATCTGCGCCGTCCGACGGCACAGCTCCCTGGCGGTACCGGGGTCGAGCCCCATCCCGCGTTGCGCGGTGTCCATCGCCTCCGCCACCCCGAGGCCCCAAGACCACAGGTACCTGCGATAGGCCAGGGTCGCCTCCCAGTCCAGGTGGCACGTTCCGTCGGAGGGCTCCAGCCAGGGGTCCGCGACCACGTGCGCCGCCGCGTAGGCCACCCGGCAGCGGATGGGCTGCGTGGGGCGCGGGAAGGTGCGGGGCGGTCCGGGGCGGTACCGCGCGAGGGTCCGGTCGGGCTGAGGCAGGAGGATCTCCACGGCTACAGCTCCAGTTCGGGGACGTCCACCCAACGGCGCTCCTGCCAGGAGGTGTACGCGGCCTCCACCACTTGGAGCCCCCGGGCGCCCTCGAGGAAGTCCCACCGGTAGGGAGCTCCGCCCAGCGCGTGGCGCAAAAACATCTCCCATTGCACCTTGAAGGCGTTGTCGAAGGACTCGTTGTCAGGGACCGCAGACCAGTCGGCGTAGTAGTCGTGGTCCTTGGGGACGTCGGGGTTCCAGACGGCGCGGGGGGTGCAGGCGCGGTGTTGTACGCAGCAGTCGCACAGGCCCGCCACGGCACTCCCGTGAGTCCCGTCCACCTGGATCTGCAACAGGTCGTCCCGTCGCACCCGGACCGCCCAGGACGAGAGCACCTGGACCACTGCCCCGCCGTCGAGCTGCAGGATGGCGTACGCGGCGTCCTCCGCGGTGCAGGGGTACGGCCGCCCCCCCTCGTCCCAGCGCTGGGGGACGTGGGTCGCCCCCAAGCACACCAGGGAGCGGATGCGCCCGAACAGGTTCTCCAGCACGTACTGCCAGTGGCAGAACATGTCAAGGATGATGCCGCCGCCCTCTTCCCGCCTGTAGTTCCACGACGGCCGCTGGGGAGGCTGCCAGTCGCCCTCGAAGACCCAGTAGCCGAACTGCACGTGGACCGAGAGGACCCGGCCGAAGAACCCCGCGTCCACGAGCCTGCGCAGCTTTCGGATGCCCGGCAGGAAGAGCTTGTCCTGCACCACGCCGTTGGCGACCCCCGCGGCGCGGGCCAATCGCGCCAGCTCCAGGGCGGAGGCCAGGTCGGAGGCGACCGGCTTCTCGCAGTAGACGTGCTTGCCGGCGGCGATCGCCCGCCGGACGGCCTCCGCACGGGCCCCGGTGACCTGGGCGTCGAAGTACACGAGGGCCTCGGGGTCCGACAGCGCCTCGTCCAGGGAGGTGGTCCACAGAGACAGACCGTAGGCGCGAGCCAGGTCTTCCAGCCGTGCGGGGTTACGGCCCAGCAGGACCGGCTCCGGGACCACCACCGTTCCGTCCGGCAGACTAACCCCACCTTGCTGTCGGATCGCGAGGATGGACCGTACGAGGTGCTGGTTGCGCCCCATGCGGCCCGTGACGCCGTTCATGAGGATGCGTACCGTGCGGGTCATAGAAAGGGTTTTCTACACGTCCGCCACCGCTCCTGCTCCCTGTCCTGAAGAGCCGGCGCTCGCCGTTGACAGACCCCGTACGCTAGGGCTGAAGCGATTTCTATGGCGACGCTGGCGGAGGTCGCGAGAACGGCCGGGGTGTCGCTGGCCACGGCGAGCCGGGTGCTCAGCGGGAGCGGGTACCGGGTCCGGCCCGAGCTGCGGAGGAGGGTGCTGGCCGCGGCCCGGAGCCTGAACTACGTGCCCAACGCGCACGCTCAGGCCCTGGTCCGAGCCCGCACCCAGGTGGTCGGGGTAGTGACCCACGACGTCAGCGACCCGTACTTCGCGGAGATCGTCCGCGGAGTCCAGAGGGTGGCAAGCGCCGCGGGCCGGCTCGCCATCATCTGCAACACGTACCGCGACCCCGACCGCGAGGTCGAGTACGTCCGCTTGTTGCACGCCCAGCGGGTGGAGGCCATCGTCCTGGCGGGCAGCGGCCGGGACGACCGGCGGTACGGCCAGAAGATGTCCGCGGCGGTGGAGGCCTACCTGGCCACCGGAGGCCGTCTGGTGGTGATCAGCCGCCACCACCTGCCTGGCGACGCGGTGCTGCCTGACAACTTCGGCGGCGCCCGCGCCGTCGCCCACTACCTGGCGGACCTGGGCCACCGACGCGTCGGCGTGATCTCCGGACCCCCCAAGCTCACCACCACCCGAGACCGCATGGAGGGCTTCCGGCAGGGGCTCCGGGAACGCGGCTTGGAGTTGCCCGACGACGCCGTGGTGCCTGGCGACTTCGGACGGGACAGTGGGGAAGCGGGAGTCGCAGTCCTGCTGGACAGGTGTCCGGGGCTCACAGCCGTGTTCGCGCTCAACGACCAGATGGCGGTAGGTGCCCTGGCAGCTCTGCGTCGGCGTGGGATACGGGTGCCGGAGGACGTCTCCCTGGCTGGGTTCGACGACATGGCGATCGCGCGGGACGTGACCCCGCAGCTCACCACGGTCCGGGTCCCCATGGAGGAGATGGGGATGCGGGCGATGGAGATGGCGCTGGAACCCGCCGGAGAGGAACTCCGGGTGGTCTTCTTGCCGGCCGTGGTGGTGCCGCGGGGCAGCACGGCACCGCCGCGGGAGGCTTGACCGATGCAGCCGACCCTGGACGCCCGGATCGAGCGCGTCGACGTGTTCGCCGTGGGGCTACCTGTGCGGCGCGCCTTCAGCATATCGGGGGGTGCGGTCACCAGGGTCGGCCAGCCTGCGGTGCGGGTGCTCGCCAAGGTCACCGACTCGGACGGTGCCGTGGGGTGGGGCGAGGCGACCCCCCTGCCCTCGTGGACGTACGAGACCACGGAGTCCATCGTGAGCGCCATCCGGGGCTACCTGGGGCCGGCGGTGTGCGGGATCCCTGTCTGGGACCTGGACCGGTTGCACCGCACCTTCGACCAGACACTGCAGCGGGGGTTTTCCATCGGCGCCCCGCTCGCGAAGGCCGCGGTGGACGTGGCGGTCCACGACCTGCTGGGCCGACGGGTGGGCTTACCCGTAAGCGTGTGGCGCGGCGGACGGAGGGTGGAGGAGATCGAGCTCGCCTGGGTGGTCTCCTCAGGGGGTGTGGAAGAGGCCAAGGCCAGTGTGGAAGAAGGGCTGTCGGCTGGCTACCGGGCGTTCAAGGTCAAGGTCGGGCTGCACAGCGAGGCGGAGGACTTCGCCATCGTCCAGGCCGTGCGGGAGCGCGTGGGGCCCGGCTTCCTGTGGGTGGACGCCAACCAGGGCTACCGGCCACAGCAGGCTCTGCGGATGGCGCGCCGGCTCGCGGACCTGGAGGTGGCGGCCTTCGAACAGCCGCTTCCAGCGAACGACCTGCTCGGCCTCGCGTGGCTGCGGGAACGGTCTCCCCTCCCCCTCGCCCTCGACGAGACCTTGCGGCACCCGCAGGACCTGCTGACCGCGGTACGCCTGGGGTGCCTGGACGTGGCCATCGCGAAGGTCCAGCGCAACGCGGGGCTCTGGCTGTCGTGGCGGCTCTGCAGCGCCGCCGAGGACGCCGGGCTGGAACTCATGGGGTCCGGGCTCACCGACTCCGACGTGGGGCTCGCCGCCTCCCTGCATCTGTTTGGTGCCTTCGGCCTGCGATCCCCCGCGGACCTCAACGGGCGTCAGTTCGTGGAGAGTCCCTACGTCCGGGAGACGGTGAAGGTCGAAGGCGGCCGCGCCCGGGTGCCGAACGGTCCGGGCCTGGGGGTCGAGGTGGACGAGGAGGAGGTCCGCCGGCTCTCGGTCCCCGTTTGAGCCTCTGAGGCTGGCCGGGGAGTTGCTCCAGCGCCTCCGCAGGAGGCGGTCTTGGGTCTGAGCTTCCGCGCGCGCCTGGTCCTCGGCGCCTTGGTGGCCACCGTGCCCGTGGCGGTCGCCCTGGCCGACTCGTACCGGAGGGAGCGAGACCGGCAGCATGGCCGCGTGCGCGCACAGGTCGAGCGGGCGAGCCTCCTGGTCGCGGCAGGCGCCTCGGGGCTGCTGGCCGAGGTGCGGCAGGACCTTGTCCGGCTGAGCCTGCTCCCCGCGGTGCGCGACGCCCACCCGAGCGCCTGCGCCGCGCGGCTTGCGCGAACGGTGTCAGACCGGCCGTGGCTCGTGGACCTGGTCCGGGTGGGTCCGACGGGAGCCTTTGCCTGCAGCGCCCGCCCGCCCGCGGCCTCGTGGGCATGGGCGGGGAGGGCTGAGCTGGACAGCTTACACCAAGCACGCCGCTTTGAGGTGGGCGGTCACCGACGGCTGTTCGGGACCGACGCGTTCGTGGCCGCAGTACCGGTCCTACGGCAGCGTTCTTCCCGGTGGCACGGGGTCTTGGTCGCCGCGGTGGACGGACAGGCGCTCGGCGCTTCCGCGCGGCGCCTGCCCCGTTCCCCGGAGGAGACGTGGGCGGTCGTGGATCGGGCCGGACGGGTGCTCGCCAGTTCGCCCGATCTCCAACCTGGCCAAGTCCTGCCGCTCTGGAAGTGGGTGGGGCCGGACGGGGTGGCGGACGAGGCGCGCATCTCCGGCCTGGCCTGGCAGCAGGAGGGTCGCTACGCCCGCCCCGCGGGGTACGCCGTGGCGTGGGCTCCGGTCTATGAGGGTGGGCTGTACGCGATTTGGGCGGTGCCGGAGGCGGTTGCGTTCCGGGAGGTCAGGGAGGCTGGGCGCCGCACCGCGGTGGGGTTGGTCGTGGGGGCGCTTGTAGCGGCGGTCCTCTCCTGGCTGGCGGGCCGGTGGTTGGTCTTGAAGCCGATCGCGGCGCTGGCGGAGGCCACCTCCCGGGTGCGCGCGGGCGACCTCCGCGCCCGCACGGGGTTGCCGCACGACGCCACCGAGGTCGGGCGTCTCGCGGAGACGTTCGACCGCATGGTGGAGGCCCTGCAGGCGAGGGAGTCTGCGCTGGCGTCCGCGTACGACACCACGCTGGAGGGCTGGTCTCGGGCGCTGGAGCTCCGGGACCGGGAGACGCGAGGCCACACGCTCCGGGTGACGGCCATGGCGGTGGAGCTGGCGCGGGCCATGGGCGTGGACGAGGACCAGATCACGCACCTGCGCAGAGGTGCGCTGCTGCACGACATCGGCAAGATGGCTATCCCGGACGAGATCCTCCACAAACCCGGCCCCCTCAGCCCCGAGGAGATGGCGGTCATGCGCCGCCACCCGCAGTACGCCTACGAGCTGCTGTGGCCCATCGCGTACCTGCGCCCCGCCCTGGACATCCCCTACTGCCACCACGAGCGCTGGGACGGCAGCGGCTACCCGCGCGGCCTGAGGGCCGAAGAGATCCCGCTTGCCGCCCGGATCTTCGCCGTGGTGGACGTGTGGGACGCCCTGAGGTCCAGCCGCCCCTACCGGCCTGCCTGGCCGGAGGACCGGGTGCGCGCGTACCTGCGGGAGCAGGCGGGCCGCCAGTTCGACCCCAAGGTGGTGGAGGCGTTCCTGAGGATGCTGGAAGGACGGCCCGCCGACGGCTGACGGGGGTCCTACTTGGAGTGTTTGTCCGCCACCTTGGTGGCGCCGTAGGCCTCGGGCTTGGTCTTGGCGGCGTAGCCGGAGCCCGTGACCATGCCCACCACCTCTCGGATCACGGACTTGGTTTCCCCACGGTCGCCCACGTCCAGGTGGATCTCGATGGGCAGCTGGGCGTGGCCGTTGCGGGCCAGGGCCGCAGAGAGCCGCGAGGCCACCTCCAGGCTCAGGGACGCCTCGTAGAGGATCCTCTGGCGGAGGCTGTCGATCTTGCGGTTGTGCTGCTTCCGGTAGAAGTACCGGCCGCCTTGGCCGACCCGGTGGATCACGATGGCGGTGACGAAGCAGGTCTGGTCGGACACCAGGGAGTCCGTGCCGACGATGAGGTGGTACTGGCGCTCCGGCTCCTCCTCCACGAAGGCGACCAGGTGCCGGAACATCTCGTCGAAACTGAGCCGCCCGAGGCTCGGGCTCACGTACTCCATGGCGTTTCGAGGCCAGTATACGCCCGCTCGCGGGCGCGGGCTACAGCTCCCGGCGTCCCTCCAGGGCCTTGGCGAGGGTGACCTCGTCCGCGTACTCCAGGTCACCTCCCACCGGGAGCCCGTGGGCGATGCGGGTCACCCGTACGCCCAGGGGCCGGATGAGGCGGGCGAGGTACAGCGCGGTGGCGTCCCCCTCCACCCGCGGGTTGGTGGCGAGGATGACCTCCTTCACCTCACCGGTCCGCAGGCGGTCCAGGAGCTCCCGGATGCGCAGGTCCTCCGGGCCCACACCGTCCAAGGGGGAGATGGCCCCCTGGAGGACGTGGTAACGCCCCTTGAACTCCCGAGCCCGCTCCAGCGCCACGACGTCCCGGGAGTCTTCCACCACGCACAGCACCGACCGGTCGCGGCTGGGGTTCGTGCAGATCTCGCACGGGTCGGTGTCCGTCAGGTGGAAGCACACCGAGCACGGGCGGGTCCGGGCCTTGGCCTCGACCAGTGCCTCCGCGAGGGCCCGGACCTCCGGTTCGGGCATGCGGAGCACGTGGAACGCGAGCCGCTGAGCGGTCTTCGGCCCCACGGTGGGCAGGCGGGACAAGTGCTCCACCAGGCGAGCCAGCGGTTCGGGGAGCGACATGGCTACGGGAACAGGCCCGGCAGCCCGAGGCCACCCGTGAGGCCGCGCAGGCGCGCCTCCGCGAGTTCGCGGGCGCGCGCGTGGGCCTCGTTGACCGCGACACGCACCAGGTCCTCCAGGGTCTCCACGTCGTCGGGGTCCACAGCTTCCCGCGCGATGCGGACCTCCACCAGGCGGCCGTGGCCGTCCGCCACGACCCGGATGGCCCCTCCGCCCGCCGTGGCCTCCACCCGTTCTCCGTCCAGCTGCTGCTGAACGCGCGCAAACTCCTCCTGCATCTTCTGGACCTGCCGGAGCATCCGGCTCATGTCCCGCACGGGAACCTCCTCAGTCCTAGCTGCGTTCCTCCGGGTCCAGGGGACGGAAGGCCACCGCGGGCCCCAACAGGTGGGTGGCCTGTTCCACCAGGGGGTCCCGCGGGGCGGCGGGCGGGGAGGCTGGTCCGTCGGGTGCCACGAACTGCACGCGCAGCTCCGACCCCAGGACCGCCCGAACCGCGTGCTCCACCAGGCCCCGGTGTCTGGGGTCCTCAAGGGTGCGGAGGGCGAACTCGCTACCCGGGGGGAAACGCACCACGAGCCGCCCGGCCTCCACCGCGGCGGGCTGCCCTTCGGCCAACAGCGCGAAGGTGTACGCGCGTTTGGCCTTCACCTCCTCCAGGACCCGCGGCCACCGGGCAGCGGCCTGCTCCAGGGACACGGGCGGGTCCACACCGAGCGAGGTGGGCTGGGGTGCAGGAGGTGCCGGCTCGGGTCTGGGCGGGCTCTGCGGGGTCTTGAGCCGCTGCTCCAAACGCTCCACCCTGGCCCGCAGCCCCTCCAGGCCTGGGTCCAGGTCCGGCCGGGCGAGGCGCAGGAGGGCGAGTTCCAGGGCCAGGCGCGGGTGCGCGCTCCAGCGGGCTTCCCCTTCTGCCGCAGACAGCAGCGAAAGCGCCCGCAGCAGCGCCTCCGGCGCGAAGCCGCGCGCCTGCTCCGCAAGGTGCGGGTAGCGGTCTTCCGGGGCGTCCACCAGGCCGCGGGGATCCTGGGCCACCCGGAGGACCAAGAGGTCGCGAAAGTGGCCGAGCAGCCGACGCAGCACCGCGCGCACGTCCCGGCCGCCCTCGACGAGGTCGCTCGCTACCCGCAGGGCGGTGGCGGCATCCTGGGTACGCACGGCCTCGGTGAGGGCGTCTACGACCTCGTCCTCCAGCAGGCCGAGCAGCCGCACCACGTCCGCTTCCGAGATGGGCCCCGCGACGCTTGCGGCCAGCTGGTCCAAAACACTCTCGGCGTCCCGCAGGGCGCCGTCCGCGGCGCGGGCGATGCGGTGCAGGGCCCCTGGCGACACGGACAGCCCCTCTCGCTCCGCGATACGGCGCAGCCGCTCGACCACCTGCGCGGTGGGGATCCGGCGGAACTCGAACCGCTGGCAGCGGGACAGAATGGTGGCCGGGAGCCGGTGGGGCTCGGTGGTGACGAGTACGAAGACCACGTGGGGCGGCGGCTCCTCCAACGTCTTGAGAAGCGCGTTCTCCGCCTCCGTGGTGAGCATGTGCGCCTCGTCCAGGATGTACACCTTGTACCGCCCGCTGGCGGGCGCCAGGCGCACCCGTTCCCGGATCTCCCGGATCTCGTCAATGCCGCGGTTGCTGGCCGCGTCCAGTTCGATCACGTCCATGGAGAACCCGTCCGCGATGGCCCGGCACGCCTCGCACGCGTTGCACGGGTCCGGGGTGGGCCCCCGCTCGCAGTTCAGGGCCTTGGCCAGGATCCGAGCCGTGGTGGTCTTGCCCGTCCCGCGGTGGCCGCTGAACAAGTAGGCGTGGGCCACGCGGCCGGAAGCGATGGCCGACCGCAGGGTGCGCGTCACGGGCTCCTGCCCCACCACGTCGTCGAACGACTGGGGACGCCACTTGCGGTACAGGGAGAGGTGCGCCATGGGTCCGTGGGACGTCAGCACTGCTATTCTACCGGAGAAGGCGGAGGCGGACGAGGTTGACCGGGGTCCTGTTCGCAGCGATGGCGGCCGGGCAGGTGGCCGCGGCGGTGTGGGTGTACCGCGACGCGGCGCGCTGGACCGGGGCCGCATGGGGTTGGGGGGTTTCGGTGGCGGCCCTGGCGCCCGTGTTCTTCCCGCTGTACGTGCTCGCGGCCCGGCCCCGCCTCCAGGGTGCGGAGAGCTGGGGCTTTGCGGAAGTCCTGGCCGCCGGGGTGCTGGGGTTGCTGGCGGTGCCGGCCCTGGCGAGCCTCGCCATTGGCCCCTGGATGGGTCCAGGGCCGGTGGCCGGGCTCGTGCTGGCGCAGAGCGCGGCGCTTGGGGCCGCGTGCGCGGCGGTGGTTTGGCGCTCTGGGGGGTCGTGGGCGACGGTGGGCCTTGAGGCCGCGCGGTGGCGGAGGCTCGGACCCGGGAGCGTCCTGGCCGCGGTCCCGCTGGTGGCCGCGGTGCACTACGTGGTCCAGCCGGCCTCCCTCTACCTGCTGGGCCTGGCGGTCGGGCACGAGCAGGCGCGTGCTCTGGCAGAGCTGGAGCAGTGGTCGAACCCTCTCGTGCGGTCCCTGCCTCCCCTTCGGGACGCGCCGAAGGTGGTGCTGTTCGCGGTGCTGGTGTGCGGCGCCGTGCCGCTGGCAGAGGAGTGGTTCTTCCGCGGCCTCCTGTACCCGGTGGTGCGACGCCGGACGGGCCCCGGGCTCGCGGCGGTGGTCACCGGGCTCGTGTTCGGCGCGGTGCACCTTCAGGTGGTCAACTTCCTGCCCATCGCGGTACTGGGGGTCGCGTTCGCCGTCTCGGTGGAGCGCACCCGGAGCCTGGTGCCCGCGGTGGTGATGCACGCGGCCAACAACGCGGCGGCGCTGGTGGTGGCGTACGTCCAGCGCTGAGCGGCTGGGCTCGAAGGCGGCCGTGCACCCGCCGTCGACCCGCGCGACCGCGGCGGTACCCGCGTGTCCGGCTCCGGCCAGGTGCACCTGCGGCACACGGGAGGGGCTGCTTACCGTTGCTTCCTTCCGGACCTGGCGGGGTTCGCAGGCTCCCGTTGCGCAGGACCCGACCGTCCTCACCGGCCCCGCGGACCGGACCCGTAGGCACGCGGCCTCGGGCGGGAGTTCAGCCCCTCTGTGGCGGGTCGAGGGTACAGGGAACCGCCAGCTCCCCGCCTAGCACGGCCGCGCCCCGAGTATAGCACGCGAGGGACGGCCCACCCCCGTGGCGAACCTCGTCCTCCGGAGGCGGGCGTGCCGGCTTCGCAGTCCGCGCTGTTTGACCTTCCCGCGGCAGGGCCGATCCGCTGCGGCCGTGGGCAGATCTACGTGGGGACGTGTTCGTGGACCCGCGGTTTCGAGCCCTTCTACCCGCGCGGCTTCCGCAGCCGGCCCGAGGCGCGCCTGCGGTACTATGCGTCTGTATTCCCCACGGTGGAGGTGGACGCGACGTACTACGCTCTGCTGCCGCAGGAGACCGCCCGGAAGTACGTGGTGTGGACGCCGCCAGGGTTCGTGTTCCACGTGAAGGCCTTCGGCCTGTTCACAGGCCAGGGCGCCGAGACGGAGCGACTGCCGGACACAGTACGCGCCCTCCTGCCTCCCGCCCTGCGCGCCCGGCGCCGCGTGGTGGACCGCGACCTGCCCGAAGAGGTGGAAACGCTGTGCTGGGAGCTGTTCTTGGACTTCTGCGCGCCCCTGCGGGAGGCCGGCAAGGTGGGGTACCTGCTGTTCCAGTTCCCGCGGTGGGTGACGTACTTCGAACGGTTCCCCAGGCGCCTCGAGTTCCTCTGCCGGATGGCCTCCGGCTACCGGCTGGCGGTGGAGTTCCGCCACCGCTCGTGGGTCGAGCCGGAGGTGCGGGACCGGGTGCTGGCGGCCCTGCGGGAGTACGGGGCCACCTACGTGGTGCCCGACGAGCCCGCGCTGGAGTGGACGGTGCCGCCCGAGGTGGCGGTGACCAGCGACTGGGCCGTGGTGCGGTTCCACGGCCGGAACGCGCGGGCGTGGGCCGCCCGCGGGGCGGACGTCAAGGAGCGGTTTGACTACCTGTACTCGGAGGACGAGTTGCGGCCGTGGGCAGGACGCGCGCGCCGGCTGTCGCGGGAGGTAGACCGGGTGTTCCTCATGATGAACAACTGTGAGCGCGGGCAGGCCGCCACCAACGCCCAGATGCTGCTGGACCTGCTGCGCACGGCATGAGGGAGATCCCCGGCCTCGCGGACGTCCTGGCGGCGAAGGAGCGCATTGCGGGCTACGTCCTGCGGACGCCGCTCGTACGCTGCCCCGCCCTGGGTCTGTGGCTCAAGCTGGAGTCCTTGCAGGTCACCGGCTCCTTCAAGGCTCGGGGCGCGTTCTCCCACTTGCTCCGACAGCGGGGCCGCTGCGCGCAGGGCGTGGTGACCGCTTCTTCCGGCAACCACGGACAGGCGGTGGCGTACGCCGCCCGAGCCCTGGGGTTGCGGGCCGTGGTGGTCGTACCGGAGGACGTGGTGCGGGCCAAGGAAGCGGCGATCGTCCGGCTCGGGGCGGAGGTGGTCCGGTGCGGCCGCACCACCGCGGAGCGGATCGCCCGCGCGGAGGAGCTGGCGCGAGCGGAAGGGCTGCACTACGTGCCACCGTTTGACGACCCGGACGTCGTCGCCGGCCAGGGGACCGTGGGGCTGGAGATCCTGCAGGACCTGCCCGAGGTCCAGGAGGTCTGCGTGCCGTGCGGGGGAGGCGGGCTGACCTGTGGGGTGGCGCTGGCCGTGAAGCTGCAAAGGCCGGACGTACGGGTGGTGGCGGTGGAGCCGGAGGGGGCTGCGTGCTTCTTCGCGTCCTGGCGGGCAGGGCGGCGGGTGCGGCTCGAGCGGGTGGAGACCGTGGCGGACGGACTGAGGGCGGTCGAGCCCGGTGCGCTGACCTGGGAGTGCGGCCGCCGTCACGTGGACGAGTTCGGGACGGTGGCCGAGGAGGAGATCCGGCGCGCGACGGTGAGGCTGGCGCTGGAAGGCAAGGTGGTGAGCGAGCCGTCCGGGGCCGTGGCCGTCGCGTACGCCCTGCGGCGCGCTTCAGCGGCCACCGTTGCGGTGGTGAGCGGTGGGAACGCCGACCCGAACCTTCTGGCCGACTGGCTGCGGCAGGGCCTTGACTAGCGAATATATGTTCGCTACAATGGGCCCGAGGCCTGGAGGTGAGCCGTGGTCGCGCGCCCAGTTGCTCATTTCGAGCCACGCAGGCGGGTTCCGTTGAGGGTGCGCCTGCGGGACGACCGCCGGTTTCTGAGGCTGAAGTTCCTGCTGGTCTTCGCCTGCGTCCTCTTCACGGCCTTGCTGGAGACCCCCTAGGGGAGGTGCGCCGCTGTGGTCCGGGTGGTGGTGAGCGCGTTCCCTTCTGGCGAAGGCGTGAAGGTGGGCGCTGCGGTGCTGGCAGAGGACGGGCGGATCGTACGGTCGTTCGCAACCGTAAGAGCAGAGGAGGACCTGGCGGCCGCTGCGATGTCCGCAGTACTCAGGGTCCTGTGGACTTCACGCGGCGCGGGCAGGTCCGTGGTGGTGTACGTAGACCCTCCGGAGGTGGCGGACTGGCTTGGTCGCCGGGCGCCGGTGGACGACCGGCACCTCGCCACGTACGTTCAGGTCCGTGCCCTCAGCCACGCGTACCGACGAGTGGAGTTCTTGCCGGCAGGCCCCGAGGAGGTCCAGCTGGCGAGGCGGGTGGCCCGCGAACGCTCCCGCGAACAACCCGACCAGTCGGCGGACCTCCTCGAGCTCGTCGGCCGAGCGTGAGGCTGTCCGCCACGCTACCTCTACCGTCGGGAACCCTTCGCGCAGGAAGTGCGTAAGGAGAGCAAGAACAGAGGGGTCGGGATTTTTCCGGTGGCGCGCCCGGAGGGACTCGAACCCCCAACCTTCTGATCCGTAGTCAGATGCTCTATCCAATTGAGCTACGGGCGCGGCACTTATGGATTCTAACAGAGGGTTGCGAACGGTGTCCACGGCGGCGGTGGTCCTCGCAGTGGCCGCGAGCGTGGCAGGCGCCGCGGTGGGGGCGGCGCACCTCATTGTGCCGGGCCGCGCGGTGGGACCCATCGTGCTCGGCATGCGCATGGTGCAGGTCTTCCAGTACCTGGGTCCTCCGGAAGGCCGGGAGCACGCCAGGGCCTCCGGCAAGTTCTTCTGGCCCGCGCGCGGAGTCACCGTGCGGGTAGGCCGGGACGGCCGCGTGGACGCGGTGTTCGTGGAGAGCCCTGAATACAGGACTGCGCAGGGGATCGGGGTCGGGAGCCACCGGGACGAGGTGGTGGCCGCCTTCGGACCCGCCTTCCAGGCTCAGGAGGACCGCAACACCTTGATCCTGGCCTACCCCCGACTTGGGATTTCCTTTGCGATCCACAAGGGGCGTGGCGACCGGGTGCAGCTCGTCATGGTCTACCCACCCGGGTAGGTCCACACCAGGAACTACGCTGGCCCGGGGCAAGGGAACACGTCGCGGGGCAAGCGGCTCAGGATCTCAGGGCCGGAGTCCAGCACCACCACCGCTTCCTCCAGCCGGACTCCGAACTCGCCGGGCAGGTACACCCCGGGCTCCACGGTAATCACCATCCCCTCCTCCAGAAGGGCGCGCTCTTCTCCGTGCACCGAGGGCGGCTCGTGGGGGGAGAGGCCAAGCCCGTGGCCGGTGCGGTGCACGAAGTACGGCCCGTAGCCCGCTGCCGTGATCACCTCCCGAGCCGCCCGGTCCACCCGACAGGCCGGGACTCCGGGCCGGACGGCATCCAGGGCTGCCCGGAGTGCCCGCTCCACGACCCCGTGCACCTCCAGGTAGCGGCCTACAGGCTGCCCTAAGAACCCCACGCGGGTAACGTCCGAGCAGTAGCCGTCCCACCGCGCGCCGACGTCCACCAGCAGCGCTTCCTCCGGCCGGAGGCGCCTTCGGTTGGGTTCGTGGTGCGGGTCGGCGGTGTTGGGCCCCGAGGCCACCAGCGCGAAGGGGACCGACTCCGCACCAGCCTGGCGGGCAGCCGCAGCCGCCGCCTCCGCCACCTCGAGCTCGCTCACCCCGGGGCGAGCCGCAGTCCACGCGGCCAGCACCGCGGCATCCGCCGCGGCTTGAGAGCGGCGCATGGCCTCCAGCTCTTGCAGGTCCTTCCGAGCCCGCAGGGGTGCGGTGAGGGCCGAGACCAGCTGGAAGGTCGCCTGCCGCAGGTGTTCCTGGAGCAGCAACAGGTGGTCGGCCCGCAGGTCGTCGCACACCGCCACGCGCTGCGGCAGTGGCCCCAGGCGTGCCAGGGCCGCTCTGAGGGCAGGCCTGGGGCCCTGAGCGTCGGCGTACGGGTACACCTCGGCCCCCACGCGCCGGCTCGCGGTTTCTGCTGCGAGTTCCGGGCTCACCAGCGCAAGCCCGTCCGGTGCCACGAGCAGCGCGAAGAACCGCTCGTCCCGCAGGGGGGACCAGCCCGCCAGGTACCGCAGGTCGTCCCCCGGGGACAGGACCGCCAAGTGGACCCCGAGTTCGTGCATGCGGGCCCGCAGCCGGGCCAGCCGGTTGTCCCGCATCCCCTACCACCAGGAGAACCTCTTCCGGACCTCCCGCGCGGTTTCGGGCGCGATGTCCACGGGCAGCAGGTTCTCGTACTCGCCCATGCGGGTCACGAGCCGCGCGCCGTTGGGCGCCCACTTGCCCTGAAACTTGCCCAGCTCGGGAACGTAGGCGATGCTGCCCCCCTGCATCATGATGCCGCCGTAGAACTCGCCGTACTGGCCGACGGCCAGCACGGGCATGAGCAGTTCCATGGTGCGCGCCCGCACCGCGGACTGCATGGTCTCCAGCATGTACGGCATGTCGGAGGAGGCCACCATTTGCACCACCAGGATCTCCGCGCCCGCGTTGGCCAGCTTGCGGGCGATCTCGGGGACGAGGAGCTCGTAGCCGCCGAGGATGCCCACCTTGACCCCGTGGATGGTGGTGGGACGGTTGGGCCCCGGGTCGTACTGCCCACGTTCGTTCGGGTAGAAGACCTGTTTGTAGTGCTTGCTGACGATTTTCCCGTTGGGCGCGATCACAAACGAGCAGATGCGGGGCTTGGGCGGCCGACGGGCCCCCTTCGGCTTGGGCAAGAGCTCGCGGGTGGCCCCACAGATCACGTACACGTTGGCCTCCCGGGCCGCCTGGGCCAGCCGGTCGGTGATGGGGCAGGGGATCGGCATGGGTTTGACGTTCCCCAAGAAGTACTCCGAGAAGGCCACCACCGCAGCACCTTCCCGGCCGGCCCGGCGGATGAACTCCACCGCCTTGTCCAGGTTGTCCGTGGTACCGTCTTCCCAGGACCGGCTCTCGCCCCAACGGTAGCGGATCTGTGCGAGTCCGAACCGCACCACATCACCTCCACCCGAGGAAGGTGCTGATCCCGACGCCGAGCGCTTGTTCCCGGGGACTAATACGCGGTTCCTGCGCCCCCTTTCCTGCCGGAAGGAGCTCCGACCGGCCGGAGTCGAAAGCTTGGGGCGCACAGATGGCAGACCCCGGTCTACCGCGCGAATCCAGGGAGGCCCGCCGGAAGCGGCTTTCAGAGATCCTTCGGGTGCTCAAGGCGCGCTATCCCGACCCCCAGATCCCCCTCCACCACAGGTCGCCCTTCGAACTGCTTGTGGCCACCATCCTGTCCGCGCAGTGCACGGACGAGACGGTGAACCGCACGACCCCACATCTGTTCGCCCGGTTCCCGACCCCGGAAGCGCTCGCCGCTGCGGACCTGCAGGAGGTGGAGGCGCTCGTGCGGCCCACCGGCTTCTTCCGCCAGAAGGCCCGAGCCATCGTGGAGTGCAGCCGCAGGCTGGTGGCAGAACACGGCGGCCAAGTTCCCCCGGACATGCAGGCGCTGGTGAAGTTGCCCGGGGTAGGCCGCAAGACTGCCAACGTGCTGTTCGCCGCGGCGGAGATCGAGCGGTGGCCCGGCTGGCCGCACGACCGCGGGAAGCCGGACGGCACGGGCATCGTGGTGGACACCCACGTCACGCGCCTGGCGCGCCGGCTGGCCCTCACCGCGCAGGAGGACCCGGAGGCCATCGAGCGCGACCTGATGGACTTGCTCCCTCCGGGGGAGTGGTCTCGGTTCTCGCTGCGGCTCATCTACTTCGGCCGTGAGGTCTGCCTTGCCCGCACCCCGCGCTGCTCCGTCTGTCCCCTCCGCCGCGTCTGCCCCTCAAGCCGCTACGGCGGCTTCCCGCCCTGGATGACCCGCGGGCGGCGCAGGGCGCCTGCCACCCGCAGCAACAGGTAGAGGGCGGCGAGGCCCAGAAGCCCCCAGCCGGGGAAGCTGCCTCGGACCGGCAGCTCGACCGGCCGTACCACCACGTCGAAGCCGGCCTGAGACCGGCGGGTGTAGGCAACCCACAGGGGCTCGGTCGAAGACACCGTGGGGTGCATCCCCTCGCCCGCGTCCCGGACTTCGCTCCACGATCCGCCGGAGAGAACCCTTAACCGTACACGGCCTCCCAAGACCCACGCCACCACCACCCGGGAATCGGTGGCACCCACGGCAGGGTCGGTGCCCTCGCCGAGCACCAGCGGTTCCGACCACAGCCCCCCAGCCCGCAGGCGGCGGTGCACGACGCGGGGACTCGCCCCCTCGTACTGCTGCCACGCGGCGTGCAGGGCGCCGCCGGAGGCGGCCAGCGACACGGCCATGGCCTGCACGCCCCCGGGCGAGACCGTCTGCGGGGCCGACCAGCGTCCTGAGGACCACACCGCGTGGTGGACCCGGTAGGTCCGGCCGTCCGACTGGTACCACGCCGCGTGCAGGGACGCGCCCAGAGGGGCAGCGGACGGGTTGAGGGCGTCGGGGACGCCCGGGGAGATCACCTGAGGCGGAGTCCAGCCTCCGGGCCCGTGCGCGGTGTGCAGGATCTCGTACACCGCGCCGTGCGGCGCGAGGCGGGAAGGTTGCACACCGTACCACAGGGCGTGCAGGCCGAGCGGCCCTGCCGCCACGGCGGGAAAGCCCGCGTACGCCTCCCCGGGCGAGAGCTTCCGCCCCGCCGACCACCCGCCCGGGCCGCGTCGCGCGTACCACACGTGGCCAGGACCGCCGTAGTCCACCCACACCGCGTGCACCGCCCCGTCCTCGCCTGCCGCGAGGGCAGGGAGGGCGGAGCGGACGCCCGGGCGGCCGAGGGCGCCGTCGAGCACCCAGCGCGCCCCGTCCGCAGAACGGTATACGGCCACGGTGTCGACGCCAAGACGGGGCACCACGAGCGCCAGGTACGTCCAGCCGCCGGCTACAGCCCACTTGGCCTGCGAGTTGCCCGCGGTAGCGAGCTCGCTCCCGGGGAACCGCGCAGCTGGGATCGCCGCCAGGAGAACCAGGGCCCAGAGCACACCCGCCGGTCTACGCCGGCCCACCTCGGGAGTCCTCCCGAGGGCACCGAACTACCGTACAATCGAACGGGTCCAGACACCGGGGAGGTGGACGCTTTGCGCGATCCGAGGAGCGAGCGGACGCTGGTGGTCATCAAGCCGGACGGCGTGCAGAGGGGCCTCGTGGGCGAGATCCTGGCGAGGTTGGAGCGCGCGGGCCTCAAGGTGGTGGCGCTCAAGATGCTGCGCGCGCCCCGGGACTTGCTGGAGCGGCACTACCCGGACCACGACGACTTCCTTCGGACCGTTGGGGGGAAGACCAAGGAGGCCTTTGAGGCGTACGGGCTCGACGTGCGCGAGCGGATGGGGACGGACGACCCCCGGGAGGTGGGCGCCCAGGTGCGGGGGTGGCTCGTGGACTTCATGGCCTCCGGGCCGGTGGTGGCCGCCGTGGTGGAGGGCGTGCACGCGGTGAGCGCCGTCCGTAAGCTCGTGGGGAAGACGCTCCCGGTGTTCGCGGAGCCCGGAACGATCCGCGGGGACTTCAGCACGGACTCGCCCACCCTGGCGAACCTGGAGCGCCGGCCCGTGCGGAACCTGGTGCACGCCTCAGGGACGGTGGAGGAGGCGGAGTTCGAGGTACGGCTGTGGTTCCGGGAGGAGGAGATCCACGCGTACCGGCGGGCGGACGAGGCGGCGCTGTTCGGCGGTTGAGTTCAGGAATCTACCGGGCTCGCCGGCGGAGCTCGATCCGCACGTAGAAGCACGTCACCGACCACACGGGGTAGGCCGGGGAGCCACGGAGCACCAAGCCACCGGCAGTCCGTCGGAGTAGGCCAGGAGCCCGACGAGGACCCCCGACCGGACCAGCGCGCGGAGGGCCTGCTTGCGCGCCGGGGCGGTGGCCCGAGGGATCTTGGCGTCCGGTCCGGCGCGGAAGATCATGCACAACCCCCCCGCAGCCTTCCGCTGTCCTCGAACAGCCGCTCAAGGTGGCCACCGCTCGGGGGTAACCCTTCGGATTACCATCCCTCGGGGGCTTCCAACGCCGGGAGGCGCGCGAGCATCCACGCTGCGGCCTGGACCAAGTAGCCGGCTTCCAGGCCATGGGACAGCTCCTCCGGGACCACGAGCGGCACGTCCGTACCTCCCACGTCCACGCGCAGCGACCGGAAGCGCGCGTGGGTCAGGGGGTTTTCCAAGGCCTCGACCTCCCGGACGACCCCGGCCAGCATGGCGGTGGCTTCGGGGCGGTCTGGGTTGGTCTCGTCCAGGGCGGTGTGCGCGGTGCTCGCAAGGGTGTGCAGCGGCAGGCGGAAGCCCGTCTGCTGCTGTACGGCGGCCCACTCCAGGGCGTCCCGGTAGGCCCGCAGCTCGTGGACGAAGCCGACGACCTGGACGGGCGTGACCAGGGGCAGGTCTTGCAGCCGGCCTGCGACGGCCAAGTAGTCCACGAGGTCGCACACGAGCGGGAAACTCCCGGTGTACGGCTCCCCGGGGTCGGAGGGGTCGAGCCACATCTCCGCCCAGCCCTCCTCGGCGTTCTCGGGGTCCGCACCTGCGGCCGTGACCGCGACGGTGTGCTGCACTGGAGGGCGGAAGAAGGGCAGAACCCCCAGGGGCTCGCCCCTGGGCCCCACCTCAGCCCACAGCTCCACCCCGCCTCCCAGCTCCCAGCGGCGCAGGCCCAGCCCCGCTTCGGTCCGCAGGGCGCGGCCTTCGCGCGCGGCGCGCTCCGCGAGCCGCGTGACGTCGGCGGCGTCGCGGATCGACAGGCCCACGCAGGAGTAGTAGTTCACTTCGAAAAGGTGCAGGAGGCCGCCCGGCGGCCTCCTGCACGGCTCGGTCGCCTGCTTCTCGGCCCGCCCGAGCGGGCAGGAAGGTTACCGCCTGGCCCCGCGACGCGTCCCGCGCCGGGTGGTCCTGCGAGCGGCCCGCTTCGGCGCTGCCTTGCGGGTGGCACGGCGCGCCGTGGTGCGGCGGGCCGTCCTGCGAGCAGGCGCCTTCTTGGCCGCGGCCTTGCGCGCGGGCTTGCGGCCCGCCCGCTTCGCGGCAGCCTTCGCGGGCTTGCGCGCGGGCTTGGCCGGCTTGCGGGCCGCGGGCCTGCGCTTGGGGGCCGGCGCCGGCGTTGCGGGCGTCGGCTCCGCGGGTGTGGGGGTCGCGGGCGGTTCCATCTCGCCGTACAGCATGTCCTCCGCCTCCTCGTCCGTCGTCAACGACAGGTCACCCTGTTCGTCGAGCTCTTCTTCCGCGAGCTCGTCGTGGAATCCTGCTGGACGACGTTCCTCCATGCCGTGCGCCTCCTCGCGACCGGTTCTTCGGCACGATTCTAGTACCGAAGGGCCGCGGCGGCCACGGCACACGCCAGCGTGCAGCTGGCCGCCCACGGGGTGCGGCCAGATCGCCAACCCGGGAAAGTCCCCGAACCGGCCGCGAAGCGGTCCCAGGGCAGCGCCTCAGGTCCGCACCGGGCAAGCGATCCACGCTGTCTGTGGGAACGCTCTGGGAGACGGGTCAGCGGGAGAGCACGCCGCGTCCCAGGGACCAGCGCCCGCCCCCCGCGGCCAGCAGGGCGAGGGCGCACAGCAGGAGGACGGTTTCGAACGCGAAGCCGCCTACAAATCCGCGGGGCCACAGGACCCGTGCGATGGCCACCGCCATCTCCACGGCCAGGAGCGCTGCCACCACGCGGGTCCAGACCCCGAGGAGGACCAGCAGCCCGCCCCCCAGCTCCAGCGCTGCCACCGCCCGCGCCAGCAGGTCCGGGAACGGGAAGCCTGCAGCCAACAGGAGCCCGGCGAACCGATCCATCCCGCCGGCCCACTTGGCGTAGCCGTAGGAGACGAACACGAGCCCCAGCGCCGCCCGCACCAGCAGCAGGCCTAGGTCCACCCCGCGCACGGTCAGTAGCCGGAGCTCTCCAGCTCGGGGTCGTTGGCCTGGATGGCGCGCAGGAGCCGCTCGGCCATACGCGGGTCCAGGCGCCGCAGGATCTCGTAGTGGCGCATGGCGCCCTCCCGGTTGCCCATGGCCAGGTAGGTGCGCGCCAGGTAGTCGTGGGCCGGGGCGTAGTCCGGACGCAGGTCCAACGCCCTCCGATACGCTTCCACGGACCGCGTGTAGTCCTTCAGCTTTCGGTAGGCGTACCCCAGGTTCGTCCACGCCTCCACGAACCGCGGGTCCACCTGCACGGCCCGGCGGTACGCCTGGACCGCGAGCTCCCACTGCTGATGGCGGGAGTGCTCAAGCCCCTGTTCGAAGAAGCGGCGGGCCTCCTCCTCCGCCGTGCCGGGGCTGGTGGCGGGGTCCGCGTGTGCCGCCCCAGCCAGGGCCAGTACCGCGCACGCGACCCACAGCAAAGTCCGCATCCTTCCCACGCTCCTTCCCCGCGTCCTCGCGGGGGGAGCATGCCATGGCGGTGTCACGCGTCCGTCACGGGCCCGCGGCCAAGCCCTTGATCCGCAACCGAAGGTCGTTGGCGCTGTCCGCGTTCCGCAGGGCGTCCTCCAGGGACACGAGGCCCTGCCGGTACAGGTCGTACAGGGACTGGTCGAAGGTCCGCATGCCCTCCTGCAGGCCCGCGTGGATGGCCTGCTTGATGGACCCCACGTCCCCGCGCCGCACGAGCTCCCGGATCCTCGGGGTGGCCAGGAGGACCTCTAAGGCGGCCACGCGCCCAGCGCCGTCCGCGCGGGGGATCAGCCGTTGGGAAACGATGCCCTCGAGGGTGATGGACAGGCGGTGGAGCACCTCCTGGGTGTGGTCCGGCGGGAAGAACGCCAGCAGCCGCTCCAGGGCCTGGGCGGCGTTCATGGAGTGCAGGGTGCTCAACACCAGGTGGCCGGTCTCCGCGAAGTACAGCGCGGCGTCCGCGGACTCCCGGTCCCGCATCTCGCCGATCAGCAGCACGTCCGGGGCCTGGCGGAGGGCGGCCCGCAGGGCCTCGTGGAAGCTCGGCGTGTCGGTGGCGACCTCCCGCTGGCTCACCAGGCTGCGCTTGTCGGGGTGCAGGAACTCGATGGGATCCTCGATGGTGACGATGTGGCCGTCCTCGTGGGTGTTGCGGTGGTCGATCATGGCCGCCAGGGTGGTGGACTTGCCGGAACCCGTGGGACCGGTGACCAGCACCAGGCCCCGCTTGCGCAGCACCAGGTCCTTCAGCACGTCGGGAAGGCCCAGCGCTTCAAAGGACGGGACGTCGGTCCGGACCCGGCGCGCCACGAAGGCCAGGGTCCCCCGCTGGCGGTACGCGTTGACCCGGAAGCGGCCCACACCGGGCAAGCTGTAGGCCAGGTCTACGCTTTGGTGGGTCCGCAGGTGCTCCCACTGCTCCGCGTCCAGGATCTGCCGCACCAGTTCTTCCGCCAGCGGGGGGGTGACGCGGGGGCCTTCGAGCGGCTGCAGGCGCCCGTGGACCCGGTAGGCGGGGGGGGAGCCGACCTTCACGTACAGGTCGCTGGCGTCGCGCTCCGCCATGGCCCTGAGCAGGTCGGTGACGGTGAGGGTGGCGGTGGTCACGGGGTCCCCCACGCGGAGGCCAGGGCCGGCGCGGGGGCCTCGCGGGTGAAGGCCTGCTTGTCCACCGCCCAGCGCAAGGCCACCTCGTGCGTGATGCGCCCGGTCTTGAGGAGCTGGCGCAGGCTCTGGTCCAGGCTCTGCATGCCGTCCTTCATGCCCGTCTGGATGGCGGAGGGGATCTGGTGGACCTTGTTCTCCCGGATGAGGTTGCGGATGGCGGGGGTCGCCACCATCACCTCCACCGCGGGCACCCGGCCCGTCCCGTCCGCGGTGGGCAGCAGCAGCTGCGCCACGACCCCCACCAGGGACTCCGCCACCTGCACCCGCACCTGCTCCTGCTGGTCGCTGGGGAACACGTCGATGATGCGGTTGACCGTCTGCGCTGCGCTGTTGGTGTGCAGGGTGCTGAGCACCAAGTGTCCGGTCTCCGCCGCGGTGAGGGCCATGGCGATGGTCTCCAGGTCCCGCATCTCGCCCACCAGGATGACGTCGGGGTCCTCGCGGAGGGCGGCGCGCAGTGCCGTGGCGAAGGACTTGGCGTGGACGCCGACCTCTCGCTGGTTGACGATGCTCCGCCGGTGGGTGTGCACGAACTCGATGGGGTCCTCCAGGGTGATGACGTGCGCGGTGCGGCGCTGGTTGATCAGGTCCACCATGGCCGCCAGGGTGGTGGACTTGCCGGAGCCCGTGGGGCCGGTGACCAGGATGAGCCCGCGGTCCCGGAGGGCCAGCTCGCCCAGGACCGGCGGCAGGCCCAGTTCCTCCAGGGTCTTGATCCGGGAGGGGATGAGGCGGAACACCGCGCCCTCGCCGAGGCGCTGGTGGAACACGTTGACCCGGAAGCGGCCGAGGTCCTGCAGTTCCACCGAAAAGTCCAGGTCGAGGTGCTCTTCGAACCGTGCCTTCTGCGCGTCCGTGAGGATGTCGTACACCATGCCGTGCACGTCCTCCCGGCGCAGGGCCGGCCAGCCGTCCACGTCCACCAGGGTGCCGTTCACCCGCAGCTTGGGCGGGATCCCCACGGTCAGGTGCAGGTCTGAAGCCCCCCGCTCCTTCGCGAGGATCAGCAGTTCCGTGACGTCCAAGGCCATCCCTCCAGGTCCCGGAGACGGTCCGGGAGGCCGGCGCCGCCGTCGGGGCGCGGGCGGACGGAGGGCCTCCCTCTCGCGTCGTCGTAAATAGCAAGATCGCTGCCACGCGGGAGTCAGGGGGAGGCGTTGGCTCCGGCGGTAGGATTCGAACCTACAACCCCCTGGTTAACAGCCAGGCGCTCTACCATTGAGCTACGCCGGAGCGCGCACCGCCATCTTACGGGCGGCAGGAGGCGGTGTCAAAGGGCATAGGGAGAGCGAGGAGGTGGCGGATGGGGCCGAAGGAGGTAGCCGCAAACGCGCTGGTGGCCACCCTGGCGGTCGCGGGCACCTACGGGGTCCTGTGGGTGCTGGTGCGCATCGCGGACATCCTGGTGCTCGTGTTGATCGCGGCCATCCTGGCCTCGGGCTTGGCGCCCAGCGTGGCCTTCCTCGAAGGCCTGCGCCTGGGCCGCCGCCGGCTGGGCCGGGGCTGGGCCATCGCCGTGGCGGTGCTCGGGGTGCTGGTGGCTGCCGGGCTGCTGCTGAGCGTGCTGGTGACCCCCCTGGTGCAGCAGGCGGGCGCGTTCTTCGAACGGCTGCCGACCTACCTACAGGCCGCGGAGGTTTGGCTCCGGGACGTCCGGGCCCGCTACCCGTGGGTCCCGGACGCGAGCCGGTGGGTGAGCCGCCTGCCGCAAGAGGTGCAGAACCTGACCCAGTACTTCGGCACCGCCGCGGGGGTGTTCGGCCGGTTCGTGAACGCGCTGTTCGCGGTGAGCACGGTGGTGGTGCTGGTGGTGTACATGCTGATCGAGGGGCCGCGGCTCAAGCAGGGGTTCGTGCGCCTGTGGCCGCCGGAGCAGAGGCAAGTGATCCGCCAGGTGCTGGAAGGAATCTCGGCGAAGTTCAGCGGCTGGGTGCGAGGCACCTTCCTCATGGGCTTCTCCATCTTCGTGATGGACACCGTGGGCCTGCTCCTCATCGGGATGCCCTACCCGTTCCTGCTGGGCCTGGCCGCGGGGCTCGCGGAGTTGATCCCGGTGGTGGGTCCGTTCCTGGGCGCCATCCCCGCAGTGCTCGTGGCGCTGTTCCAGCCTACGTGGAAACTGGTGGCGGTGGTGGCTCTGTTCGTGCTCGCGCAGCAGATCGAGCAGAACGTGCTCGTGCCCAGGATCATGAGCCGCGCGGTGGGGCTTTCCCCCATCCTCGCGATCCTCGCGCTGCTCGCGGGCGGTGCCCTCATGGGCGCGGTGGGGGTGTTGCTGTCCATCCCGGTGGCGGCAGCCCTGCAGGTGGTGGCCGGGGAGGTGGTGCGGGCCGTCCTGCCGTACACCCGGGTCGAGGCGGCCGCGCTGGAGGACGCCGCGGACCCCGTCGCCGACCGGGACCCGGATCCCTAGCTAGACCACCCCCAAAAATCGCGCAGCGCTGTTTCGGGGGCCCCGGTCGCCCCGGACCGTCCTTCCGGGGCAAGCTCCGAGGTGGCGGGACTACCCGGGCGGTGCGGTCCACCCCACTGCGCGCCAGGCCTCCAGCTTGCCTCGGACGCGGCGGAGGACTTCGTCGGTGAATTCGGTGGTGGTAGCGGCCCCGCCCAAGTCTGCGGTCCGGACGCCGTCCTGCACCGCCTCGAAGGTGGCCTCGTAAATGGCGCGGGAGGCCCGCAGGGCTTGCGGGTCGTCGGTGTAGGACAGGGCCGCGGCGGCGGCCAGGATCATGGCCATGGGATTGGCGAGGTTCTTGCGGTACAGGCGTGGCGCGGTGCCGTGGGGTGCCTCTGCCAGGGCCACGCGCACGCGGAGGTCGTCGTCCAGGGCCAGCACCACGGACTCCGCGCCCGCGATGCTGCCGAACATCTGCAGCACGAGGTCCGACAGCGTGTCGCCGTCGCGGTTGAGGGCAGGGATCACCAGCGCCTCGCCCGTGGTCTGCAGCAACAGCGCGTACACCGCGTCGATGAGCTGGGGCTCGTACGGGACGTCCGGGTGGCGGCGCGCCGCGGCGTCCAGCTCCTCCTTGAGTAGCCCCTCGTACACGGGGCTCACGGTGTACTTGGGCCCGCCGAACACCTTGGCGCCCATGCGCCGCGCGTGGCGGAAGCTGAACTCCGCCACGGTCCGGCACACCCGGCGGCTCACGCGGGTGGTGCGGTAGGCCACCTCGTCCGCGCCCTGGCCCTCGCGCCACTCCCGGGCTCCGTACGCGTCTTCCACGGCCATGCGGACCACCGCGATGGGTGCCACGACCCCTGCCAGGGGACGGACCCCCGGGATCCGCCGCCCCGTGCGGAGGATGACCTGCGCGCCCACCAGGTCCCGCAGCAGCGCGTTGGGGCTTCCCACGTCCCCCGGCCCCTCGGGGGTGGTGGTGGCGGCCTTGAGCCCGACCCGGTAGTGGCGCAGGGCCTCGGCGGCTTCGTACACCACGCGGTTGGCCGTGGCCCGGCGGTTGTTGAGGCTTAGGTCGAACCGGACCAGCTCCACCCGCAGCCCGCACACCGACGGGTCCAAAAGCCGCAGGGCCTGTTCGAGCAGCTCCTGGCCTGTCAGGTCGCCTTCGAGGACCACGAGGGTGCAGCCCACCGGCTAGTCCTCCTGGAGGGCGTCCCGGACCCGAGCCGCGAGCTCGCTGATGAGGAAGGGCTTCTGGAGGAAGCCACGGGCGCCCCGGGCCACCGCGTCCTGTGCCGCGTGCTCCTGGGTGTAACCGCTGGTGAGGAGGATGCGGGCCCTGGGGTCCAAGGCCCGCAGGGCATCGAAGGTCTCTTCCCCGGACAGGCCGGGCATGGTCATGTCCAGGATCACGAGGTCCACCCGGCCCAAGTGCTCCTGGTACCGCCGGACCGCCTCGTCGCCGCTGGTGGCCACGAGCACGCGGTAGCCGCGGCGGGTGAGGACGTCCCGCAGCAGGTTGCACAGCGGCTCCTCGTCGTCCACCACGAGGATGGTCTCCCCCGACCCCGCCTGCACCGGCGTCCTCCCTTCTTCCTCTGGAGCCGCCCGCGTCCCTGCCACGGGCAGGTGCATGCGGACGGACGTCCCCCGGCCGACTTCGCTGTCCACTTCTAAGAATCCGCCGTGGTTGCGTACGATGCCGTACACCATGGCCAAACCCAGGCCGGTGCCGCGGCCCGGGCCTTTGGTGGTGAAGAAGGGCTCGAACATGCGGGCCCGGACGTGCTCGTCCATCCCCACCCCGGTGTCGCGCACGGTCAGGCACACGTAGGGCCGCAGGACCGGCGGCTCGCCGGACGTGGGGTCCGGGGCGATGACGGACGCCAGGGAGAGCTCCAGGACTCCGCCCTCCGGCATCGCGTCCCGGGCGTTCATGCACAGGTTCAGGATGGCTTGGTGCAGCTGGCTCGGGTCCCCCTCCACCATGGGCAGGTCGGGAGGGAAGTCGGTGCGCAGGGTCACGCGCGAGTCCAGGGTGCTCCGGAACAGCTCCAGCACCTCCGCGCACAGGCCCGCCAGGTCCACGGGCCGCACCTCGAATTTGCCCTTGCGGGCGAAGCCGAGCAGCTGGCGGGTGAGCTCCGAGGCCCGCATGGCGGACCGTTCCAGCACCTCGAAGTAGCGGTGCAGGCTGCCTTCTGCGGGCAGCTCCTCCTTGAGGAGTCCCAGGTAGCCGACGATGGTGCCGAGGATGTTGTTGAAGTCGTGCGCGATCCCGCCGGCCAGGGTACCGATGCTCTCCATCTTCTGCGCCTGCAGCAGCTCCTCTTCGAGACGCTTGTTGGCGGTGATGTCCCGGTAGACGCCCACCACCCCCACGGGCCGGCCCTGGGCGTCCCGCTGGATCGAGAGGGACGCAGAGAGCCACGCGAGCCGGCCGTCCGCGGTCCGGTGCTGCAGCTCGCCCCGCCAGGCGCCGTCCCGGGCGAGGACGTGGCGCAGCCGCGCCAGGGTGTCCTTGGCCTCCGGTCGCACCAGGGCGTCGAAGTCGCGGCCCACGGCGTCGGAGGCGAGCCAGCCGTACAGCGACTCCGCGGCGCGGTTCCAGTACACGACCCGGCCCTCCCAGTCCGTGGCCACGATGGCGTCCTGGACCTGCTCCAGGAGGCTCGCCTGGAAGTGCAGGATCTCCGCGATCCGCCGCTGTTCCGTCAGGTCGCGCACCGTGCCGAGGAGCAAGGGCTTGCCCCGCAGCACCACCCGGTTCGCGAGGAGCTCGCACTCGATGCGGCTGCCGTCCCGGCGTACCGCGGTGAAGGCCACCGTGGCCCGGGGCCCGGAGCCCGCAAGCCGCTCCCGCAGGTAGTTGGCCAGTTTGGGCCGGTCCTCCGGTGCGCACAGGGCGAGGGGGCCCAAATGGTCCACGCACTCCGCGGACGTGACCCGGAACATCTGCGCAAACCGCCGGTTGACGAACCGGAAGGTCCCGTCCTCCACGAGGAACACGCCTTCCGGCGACTCCTCGATGAGGGTCCGGTATCGTGCCTCGGACTCCCGCAGCTCGTCCTCCAGCCGACGCTGCTCCGTGGTGTCCAGCGCGATGGCCACCACGAACTGCACGACGCCGTCCGGGTTGCGCACGGGGGCCAGCAGGACGTCGAGGACCTTGCGCGGAGCATCGGGACGGTGCGCCGGGGGCCAGGGGAAGGCGGACAGGCGCACCGCCTCGCCCCGCATGGCTTGCTCGAGCGCGGTGCGGTGGGGCGGGCCGAACACCGAACCGCCGCGCAGGACGTTTGCCGCCTGCGTGGCCTCCTGGGGGGACGAGCCGAACAGCTCAGACCAAGCGGCGTTGGTGGCGATGACGTTCCCTTGGAGGTCGAAGGCCTGCAGGGCCAGGGGCACGTCCGCCAGGGCCTGCCGCACGTGTGCGACCACCTCCCGCGGGTCGGTGGCCCGGGGGGGCGTGATGCACCACACGACCCCCCGGCCAGCCTGTTCGGTCCGCACGGTCGCGCGGACCACCGACCCGTCGGACCTCCGGAATGTGAGCTCGCCCTCCCACCGCGGGTGCCGCCGGGCGGTCTGGATGGCACTGAGGGAGGTCTGGGAGCCGTCCGTCAGGGCACGGAACGGGAGCCCTACCAACGACGCGGATCCCAGGCCCACGAGGTCCGAGGCCCGCCGGTTGGCGGCAACCACCGTGCCGTCCTCGTCCACCTCCACCACGGCGTCGGAGGTGGCCCGCAAGACCGCCGCCAGGCGCTCCGCCAGCTCGCGCCCGGCATCCGGTGCCGCGGTCTTGCCCTTGAAGAAGATCATCCGCCCGCCCCCCGAAAGAGCAACTCCCGTGCCCAGATTTCAGGCGTGCAGCTCCAGTACGTCCCCGTCCTCGAGCACGTGGTCGCGGCCGACCATCTGGCCGGTGTACCCGCGGCCCCACAGCCGGGCGAACTTGAGCTTTTCCGCCAGGTCCTTGTGGATGACTTCCGCGGCGTCCCGCACGGTGGCCCCACGCCGCAGCACGAAGGGAGCCGCCAGGTCGGGCTTGCGGCCAGGCGGCTTGCTGTACACCCGCACGAGATCCAGGGCCCGGAAGATGCGGCGCCGCAGCGCCTCCAGCCCGTCGCCCCGGAGCGCAGACACCGGAAGCGGGGGCTGGGGCAGGCGGTCGCCCACCAGCTCCAGCAGCACCCGGAGGTTGTCCTGAGCTCCGGGTAGGTCGCACTTGTTGGCCACGACCACCGTGCGCTTGTGCGCGCCCCGCGGCAGCGCGGGGTCCTCGGGGACCGACGCGTCCTCCGGCACCAAGAACACGCGATTGTGCGGCAGCAGCCGCAGGCAGTCCTCCAGGTACAGGATGCCGTCGTCGCTGGCGTCCAGGACGAGCACCGCGGCGTCCGCCCCGCGGATGAGGCCGTACAGCCAGCCCTCGTCGAACTCGGGGCACACCGGCGGGGTGTCCACCAGCTGGATCTGCACGTTCTCGTACGCCATCATCCCCGGCGTGGGTGCCCGCGTGGTCATGGGGTACGGCGCCACCTCGGGTGTGGCGTTGGTCAAGGACGCCAGCAGCGACGACTTCCCCGCGTTGGGAGGCCCCACCAGGACCACCTGACCCGCACCCTCACGCGGCACGTGGAAGAAGGGCTGCGCCCGGGCCCCGCCCCGGCGCGTCTGCATCTCCTGACGCAGGCGGGCGATCTTGCGCTTGAGGTCGGCCTGCAGCTTCTCGGTGCCCTTGTGTTTGGGCACCGTCCGCAGCATCTCCTCCAGCGCCTCCAACCGCTCTTGGGGCGAGGCGGCCTGACGGTAGCGCTGCTCCGCGGCCAGGTACTCGGGCGTCAGGTTCGCAGGCATGGCCTCCTCGTCCATCGTAGCGGGCCCGTCGTCCGGTATCATTTGGGGGGTGATGCCCCGTACGTCCGTGCGACCCCGCTCACGGGTGGACCCGTCCCTGTGGCCGCTCCTGCGGTCCGCGGCCCGGGCCCGGCCCGCCCCCTTCCAGCCCTCGGCCTTCCAGGTGGAGGCGCTGCTGGCGCTGCGGCGCGGCGACGTGCTGGTGGAGGCGCCCACCGGAAGCGGGAAGACGTGGATCGCGGAGCAGGCGATTCGCGAGGGGTTACCGGCCGGTCGGACCGCCTGGTACACGACGCCCCTCAAGGCGCTGTCGAACCAGAAGTACCGGCGGTTCTGCGACCTGTACGGGCAGGACCGGGTGGGGCTGCTGACGGGCGAGCGTCGCATCCGGCCTGAAGCGCCTGTGGTGGTGGCCACCACGGAGGTGCTGCGCAACACCCTGTACGAGCAGGGCGCGGCCCCGGACCTCGTGGTGCTGGACGAGGCCCACTACCTGAGCGACCCGGAGCGGGGGACCGCGTGGGAAGAGGTCATCCTGCACGCGCCTGCGCGCACGCGCCTACTCCTGCTGTCGGCCACGTTGCCCAACGCCAGGGAGCTGGCCGAGTGGATGGCGGAGGTGCGCGGCGCGCGGCCTGCGGTGGTGACCGAGCGCGTCCGGCCCGTCCCTCTGGAGTTCCTGGCGGCAGACGCCTCAGGCCGCCTCGTGCCTCTAGAGCGCGCGCGGCCACAGGACCGGGGGAGGCCAGAGTGGATCCTGCAGGTCCTGGAGGCGCTGGAGGAGGCGGGGCTTCTGCCCGCCATCCTGTTCTTCCCGGCCCGAAGGCTGTGCGACGAGGCCGTGGCAGCGCTGGCGCGGCACCCGGCGCCGGGCGAGGCGGCGCGGCGTGAGGCCTGGACGCGTTGGGAAGAGGAGTTCCCGCACCTGCGGGGCCACGGGCAGCGGCGGGCGCTGGTGCGGGCGGGCGTGGCCGCCCACCACGCCGGGCACACCACCGCCTGGCGCATGGCGGTCGAGGACCTGTTGGAGCGCGGGCTGCTGCGGGCGGTGTGCGCCACCACCACCCTGGCGGCCGGACTGGACGTGCCCGCGCGCACGGTGGTGCTTTCCACCCTCGTACGCAACAGCCCCGAAGGCCCCACGTACCTCACCGCCACCGAGTTCCACCAGATGACCGGCCGGGCCGGGCGCCGGGGCCGCGACGCGGTCGGGTTCGTGGTCTTGCCGGCCGTGGAGGCCGAGGAGCTGGTGCAGGCGGAGGCGCTGTTGGGGTCTGCCCCCGAACCGGTGCGCTCCGCGTTCGTCCCGAGCTACACCCTCGTGCTGAACCTGCTGGCCCGGTGGCCGGTGGACGCCGCCCTGGAGCACCTGCGCCGTTCGCTCGCGGCGTTTCAGAGCCGCGCGGAGGTGCAGGCCCTGCGGGAGCGGCTGGCCGCCTTCCCGCCGGACCCGCTCGTCGGCCGTCCGTGTGGGGACCGGGTGTACACCCGGGCGCAGTACGAACGGATGCGGGAGCGGCTGGAGCGGTCCTCCGACCCGGACCTGCAGGAAGCCGTCAGCCGCTGGCCGTGCACGAGCTGCCCTGTGGAGGGGCAGTGCCTCGCCAGCCTGGAAGCCCAGCGCCGCACCGAACAGCAGCGGTCACGGCTGCGGCACCGGCTCGTGCAGCTCGAGGCGGGCCTGGAGGAGTCCTTCCGGGCGCGGGCCCGCGTGCTCCAGCGCCTCGGCTACCTGGACAGCGGGCTCCGTCCCACCGCAGACGGCAGCTGGGCTGCAAGGCTGCGCCACCCCAGGTGCCTCGTGCTGGCGGAGGCGGTACGCCGGGGGCTCGTCCCTCAGGAGGCGGACCGCCTGGCGTCGTACGCGGCAGCGATCAGCACCGAGCGCGCCCCCCGCGCGGGTCAGGAGGTCGGGCTCACGCCGCTCGCGCGGCTTGCGTCTTCGTTGGCGGAGCTGGAGGCCCAGGAGGCGGTGGACCCGGATCCCCTGGCCGCTGAGTTCCGGCCGGAGTGGGATCGGGCGCGGCGGCGCCTGGTGCCCTCGCCCGCGGACCGACGGGCGTGGGCGGCCTGGCAGTGGGTGCGGGGCGCGGAGTTCGGCGCGCTGTGCGCGCAGCTGGACGTGGCGGAGGGCGACCTGCAGAGGATCCTGCTGCAGGCAGCGGAGGTGTGCAACCAGCTGGCGGACCTCCCGCAGCCCGCAGTCCGGAGTGCGGGGCGAGCTGCGCGCGACCTCCTCCTGCGGCCGCCCGTGGTGTGAAGGCCTAGACCACCCAATGTTGGGGACCCCGGTCCCTCTGTCGGCGGGGGTTTCCGGGACAAGCGCCTAGGAGACGGTCCGCGCCGGGGTGCCCTCGGTGAACTGCTCGGCTTCCGTGGAGCCCGCCAGGGCCAAGGTGGACACTAGGCCGAGGCAGCGCGCCAGCTCGTCGTAGTAACCGGTGCCGACCTCCCGCTGGTGGCGGGTCGCGGTGTAGCCGTCCCGTTCCAAGCTGAACTCCCGCTCCTGCAGGCGCACGTACGCCGGCATCCCCTCGTGGACGTAGCCTGCGGCCAGCTCGAAGCTGGACGCGCACAGGGCGTGGAAGCCTGCCAGGGTGACGAACTGGAAGCGGTACCCCAGGGCCGCGAGCTCCCGCTGGAAGCTGCGGATGCGCTCCGGGTCCAGGTGTCTGCGCCAGTGGAAGCTCGGAGAGCAGTTGTAGGCCAGCAGCTTGCCCGGGAAGCGGGCGTGGATTGCCTCTGCGAACCGGGCGGCCTCGTCCAGGTCTGGGTGGGACGTCTCGAACCACAGGAGGTCTGCGTACGGCGCGTACGCCAGGGCGCGCGCCACGGCGGCCTCCAGCCCGTTTTGCACCAGGAAGTAACCTTCCGCGGTGCGTTGGCCCGCCAGGAAGCGGGCGTCGGCGGGATCTGCGTCGCTGGTGAGCAGGGTGGCGTCCCGGGCGTCGGTCCGGGCGATCAGTACGGTCGCAACCCCGCACACGTCCGCAGCCAGCCGCGCGGCCTGGAGGACGCGGACGAACTGTCCGGTGGGTACCAGCACCTTGCCGCCGAGGTGGCCGCACTTCTTCTCGGAGGCCAGTTGGTCTTCCAGGTGTATGGCCGCGGCCCCGGCCTCGATGTAGGCGCGGGTGACTTCGAACGCGCTCAGGGGCCCGCCGAAGCCTGCCTCCGCGTCCGCCACCACCGGCACCAGCCAGTCCCGCTCGAGCCTTCCCTCCAGCCAGTCCACCAGCTGCGCGCGGCGTAGGGCGTTTTGGATCTTCCGCACGAGGGCGGGGCCGCTGGTCCAGGGGTACAGGCCCAAGTCTGGGTAGGTCTGGTCCGCCAGGTTCTGGTCCGCGGCCACCTGCCAGCCGCTCAGGTACAGCGCCCGGAGCCCCGCCCGGACCATCTGGACCGCCTGCATGCCGGTCAGGGCGCCCAGCGCGGCCACGTACGGTTCCTCATGCAGCATCCGCCACAGCTGCTCCGCGCCCAGCCGGGCCAGGGTGTGCTCGACCGAAAGCGGCCCGCGGAGCCGTAGTACGTCCCGGCCGGTGTAGTGCCGCACCACACCCGCCCACCGCGGGTCCGTTTTCCACTCCCGCTCCAGGGCGGCCGCCTCCCGCTCCACGCGCTCCCGCATGTCCACGGGCAGCCTCACGAAACGTCCGGCAGCGCGGCCAGCTCGGTTTCCAGTTCGCCGAGGGCGGCGCACGCGCCGCAGTAAGCCGTCCCTTCCGGCGTGTACGCGCAGGCCGGGCAGCAGGGCGCCCCGCACCCCTGGCACGTCCACGCTTCAAACCACCGCACGTCCCGACCGCACCAACACGTGGCCATGGCGCCTCACCTCGGCCTCAGTGTCCCCCGCCGGCAGGGCCGGCCTCCACAGGCCGGCGACGAACGGTCGCAGCGGCCGGGTGGTTGGTTCAAAAACGCTGATGAACAGCCGGGCCGAGGCGGGCTTTAGATAAACAAACCTGATCGAACCGGAGTTCGCCTGGGGTTCAGAGGTGCAGGAGGAGTTTGAGCATGCGGGCTGCCGACCGGCTCACCGGGATCTCGGTCCCGCGGCCGTCGTCCAGGCGGAGCAGCAGGGTCCCCGAGAAGTACGGGTGCACCTCCCGCACCGCGTCCAGGTTCACCACATAGCTGCGATGCACGCGGAGGAACTGGGTGCTCGGCAGCCGGCGCAGGAGCTGTGCGACGTTACAGCGGGCCTCCAGGGTCCCCTGCCGGGTGACCACCTTGCAGGTCTCGCCCTGCGCCTGCACGTACAGGATGTCCTGCGGGTCCACCAGCACCGCGTGGTCCGCCGTCGGTACGGCGACCCGCGAGGGGGCCTCAGGTTCCTCCTCCAACAGCCGGTCCAGCGTCCGGCGGAGCCGCTCGGGGTCCACGGGCTTGAGCAGGTAGTCGAAGGCAGCGGCCTCGAACGCCTCCAGGGCGTAATCCTCGAAGCCGGAGACCAGCACCACCCGCGGACGGCGCGGTAGGCCGCTCAGGCTGCGCAGCAGGTCCAGGCCCGAAAGCCCGGGCATGCGGATGTCCAGGAACAGCGCGTCCACGGGTCCCTGGCGGAGGCGGTCGAGTGCCGCCTCCGCGGAGTCCACCGCCTCCACGTCCTCGCAGCCTGCCTCCCGCAGCAGCGCCTGCAGGAAACCCCGGGCTTCAGGGTCGTCGTCCGCCACGAGCAGCCGGAGCCGTCGGCTCACACCGCCCCCTCGAATCGCCGGGGCACGCGCACGGTCACCCGGGTCCCCTTCCCCTCCTCACTCTCCACCCGCAGCCCGCACGACTCCCCGTAGATGGCCTGCAGCCGCCGCTGGACGTTGAACAGCCCGACACCCAGGCCCGAGCCGACCCCGCGCTGGGTCACCACGTCTAGCCGCGGCTTGGGGATGCCCACCCCGTCGTCCTCCACCACCAACAGCAGGGCGTCGCCCTGCGCGTGGGCCCGCACCCGGACCGTGCCGACCCCGGTCTTGGGCTCCACCCCGTGGACCACGGCGTTCTCCACCAGCGGCTGCAGGGTCAGGACCGGGACGAGGCAATCCAGGAGGTCCTGGGGAACCTCCACGGTAGCCTGCAGCCGAGAGCCCAAGCGCGCCCGCTCGATGGCCAGGTACTGGTCCACGTACCAGAGCTCCTCCTCCAGGGTGCAGAACTCGCCGTGGGCTCGCAGCGCATGCCGCAAGAACTCCGCGAAGTCCGTGAGCAACCGCCGGGCCCGGTCCGGGTCCCGGCCCACCACCGCCGCCACGGAGTGCAGGGTGTTGAACACGAAGTGCGGCGAGATCTCCGCCCGCAGCGCGCGCAACTCCTCCCGGGTCAGGCGATCCACCTCCGCTTCCAGCAGGGCGATCTCCAGTTGGGCCCCCAGCAGGTCGCCCACCAGGGCCGCGCCCTCCACCGCGTCCGGGGCGAACGGACGGCCGTCGGTCCGGTAGAACTTGATGGCGGCGGGCACCATCCCCCGCACCCGCATCGGGACCACGAGGGCTGCGGTGAGCGGGCAGGCAGGGTGCGGGCAGCCGATCTCCTCCCGGGCGGTGGCCACTTGTACCTGGCCGGTCCGCAGCACCCGCTTGGTGAACTCCGTGGTGACCGGCTGACCCGGCTGGTGGTGGTCCTCACCAGCTCCGACGAACGCCAGGACCTGCGCCCGCCCCACCAGGGCCACCGCGTCCGCCTCCAAGGCGTCCCGGAGCATGCGGGCCACTTCCGCGGCCGCCTCGTGGGTGAGACCCCGGCGGAAGGCGTCGCGGGCACGCCGGCTCGTCTGCACCAGCCGCTGGACCGTGGAGACGAGCACCGCCCGGTGGAGGCCGTCCATCGCCTTTGGCATCGCAGGTGCTCCCCAGACAGCTCCAGCATACCGCGCGGCAGGGTCTCGGTGGTCCACGGTTTTTCAATCCACGGAACCGATGACCGTCCGCACAGGAGGACCGGGGCCCGGGCGAGAAAGAGGGAGCGATGGCCACGGGAGAGGACGAGCGGACCTTCGGGTTCGAGAAGTTCAGCAGCCACCCGTTCTTCCGGGAGGTGAACCGGTGGCTGGTGGAGCGCGCGGGCATCCGCCCCGGACACGTGGTGGTGGACTTGGGCTGTGGCCCGGGGGCCGTGACCGAGCTGATCTTGGAGCACGTGGACGCGCGTGCAGGCGGTGTGGTGTACGCCGTGGACCCCTCTCCGTCCGCCCTGGAGGTGGCCCGCCAGCGGGTGCGCTCGGCGGTGGTGCGGTTCCTGGAGGGGACGGCGGAGCGCCTGAGCCAGCTGGTGCCCCCCGCGGACGTGGTCCTGTTCTGCAACGCGATCCACCTCGTCCACGACAAGCTGGCGGTGGTTCGGGAGGCCATGGCGGTGCTGCGGCCCGGGGGGGTCTTCGCGTTCAACACCACCTTCTTCGAGGGTGCCTACCCGGCGGAGACCCTGCGCTTCTACAAGCTGTGGATGCTCCGGGCCGTCCGCCACCTGCGGGATCGGGGCATGGACGTGGCCCGCGGCGTCAAGGCCACGGCCATGCGGTGGCTTTCGGCCAGCGAGTACGAGGCGCTGCTGCGCACCGCGGGCTTTGCGGAGGTCGCCACCTACCTCCAGCAGCAGCAGCTGTCCCAGCAGAGCCTGGAGGACATCAGCGAGTTCTCGCTGTTCATCGAAGGGGCGTTGCCGGGTGTCCCGTTGCGCGAGGCGTGCGAGGCACTGCAGGTGGGGGTCCGGCAGGCGTTCGCCGAGCTCGGCCTACACACCGTGCCCCGCAACTGGCTACAGGTGATCGCGCGGCGCCCCTAGACGGTCCCCATCGCTCCGCGATCGGTGGAGACCCCGGTCCTTCCGGCTGAAAGGTTTCGCAGACCAGCGCCCACACCCGCACCCGCGCCGTGAACGGCTCCGGCTCTCGAGCGGAGGAGGCGTCGCGGAGTCTGTGGCGGCGGCTTCAGCCGATGACGCGGACGTTGGAGGCCTGGGGGCCCTTCTGGCCCTGGGTGACCTCGAACTCCACCTTCTGCCCTTCCTGGAGGTTGCGGTACCCCTCGCCAACGATGGCGCTGTAGTGGACGAACACGTCCTTGCTGCCGTCGTCCGGGGTGATGAACCCGTACCCCTTCTCCGGGCTGAACCACTTGACGGTCCCTCTCGGCATCCCTGTTCCTCCGTTCCGTTCCTTCCCGCGGGTGCGCGGGACAGGCCAATGATCGGCCACCGCTCGGGCTTTGTCAACCGGCGCGCGGCAGGGGGAGCCTAGGGTTCTGGGCGAAGCAAACGCCCATGACCACCCCTCTGGTGTACGGCCCGGAGTGCCGCCGCTACGACTTCGGCCCGGGCCACCCGCTCAACTCCCTCCGGCTGGAGCTCACCGTGGAGCTCGTGCGCGAAGCGGGGCTGTTGCCGGACGGGGCGCTGGTCCCGCCCCGCCAAGCCACCGACGAGGAACTGGCCTGGGTGCACAGCCGCGAGTACGTGGAAGCGGTCCGGGCTCTGAGCGAGCGGCCGGACCACCCCTTGCTCCGCGACCGCTACGGGTTCGGGCCGGGCGACAACCCTCCGTTCCGGGGCATGCACGAGGCCGCGGCCACCATCGCGGGCGGCGCCCTGGTGGCTGCGGCGGGCATCGCGGAAGGCCGCTTCCTGCACGCCTTCCACCTCTCCGGGGGGCTTCACCACGCCCTGCGGGCGCAGGCCAGCGGGTTCTGCGTCTACAACGACGTGGCCCTGGCGTGCGAGTTCTTCCGCCGCCGGCGCTGGCGGGTGCTGTACGTCGACGCGGACGCCCACCACGGCGATGGCGTGCAGGCGTTGTTCTACGACACCGATCAGGTCCTCACCCTCTCCCTACACGAGAGCGGCCGGTACCTGTTCCCCGGGACCGGGTTCCCGGAAGAGCTCGGGGAGGGTCAGGGCTACGGCTACAGCGTGAACGTGCCGCTGCTGCCCGGCACAGACGACGCCTCGTGGGTGGAGTGCTTCGAGGCCGTGGTGCCCGCGGTGGCACGGGCCTTCCGGCCGGACGTGGTGGTGACCCAGCACGGCTGCGACACCCACCGGCGCGACCCCCTCACGGACCTCAGCTGCACCCTCCACACCGTGGAGCACTTCGCGCGCCGGATGCACGAGCTGAGCCACGAACTGTGCGGGGGCCGCTGGCTTGCGACCGGCGGAGGAGGTTACGACGTGTGGGCAACCGTGCCCAGGGCCTGGACCCTGGTCTACGGCTGCGTTGCGCACCGGCCAGTGCCGGACGAAGTCCCTCAGGCCTGGGTGGAGCGCTGGGAACCTCGCGCCCCCCACGCCCTGCCCCGGCGGATGCGGGAGGAGCCGGCCGCGGACGCGCCTGAGGCCGTCCGGGCCGCCAACCGGCGGGTGGCACAAGCGGTGCGGGACCGAGTGCTGCCGATCTTGGAGGGGCCGAGGTGAGGCCGGTGGTGTGGCTGGAGGCCACGGAGGCGGGGTGGGAAGCCTTCCGCTACGCCCTCGAGATGGCGCGGGCCCGGGGTGTCGGCCTGCTGGTGGTGTGCGGACCGGGCGTGGCCCCGGAAGCCTCAGAGCGCGCCGTGGCGGAGGGCGCGCAGCAGGGGGTCGCGGTGGAGGTCCGGCGTGTGGAGCCGGGAGGTCGGGTCGAACTGGAGGTTTGCCGCGCAGGGGAGGAGGAGGGCGCAGAAGTGGTGGTGGCCGCGCACCGCACCGCCACCCGCAAGGTGGTGCTGGGAGAGGCGATCACGTGGCTGCTCGTGAACGCGCCGGGGCCTGTGGTCGTGTACCGGTCGCCGCGGGAGCCGTGAGGTGACGGCGCGCTTCCAGGACCGCCGTGGCCGGACGGTGGAGGTGCGACCGTACCGGCCCGAGGATCGGGAATCGCTGCTCCAGATGTACCGCACCTTCGACCCCGCCCACCGCGCCCAGGGGATCCCACCCCTCCACCCCTTGCGCCTCGTGGAGTGGGTGGACCTGCTGACCCGGGAGGGCTTGAACGTGGTGGCGATCCACGCAGGGCGGGTGGTGGGGCACGCGGTCCTCATGCCCGAGCGGGACGGCGCCTACGAGCTCGCCATCTTCGTCCACCAGGACTACCAGGGCGCGGGGATCGGAGCCCGGCTCATCGAGGCGGTGCTGCAGGTGGGCCGCGAGCGCGGGGTGCGGCGCGTGTGGCTCACGGTGGAACCGTGGAACACCCGCGCCATCGCCGCGTACCGGCGGGCGGGCTTCCGCAGGACCGCCGCGGACCCGTGGGAGGAAGTGTGGGAGTTGACGCTGGACGCACCGACGGATCAGTCCTGCGGGTCGTAGCGGACCAGGAGGAGCGAGGGCACCGCACGCTGAGAACCCTGGGGACGGTTCACCACCTCGCCGCCCACCACGAGGGTGGACGACCCTCCGCCGTCCAGGTTCACCGCATCCTGTGCCCCGAGCTCCACCAGGGTGCGGGCCAGTTCTGGCAGGGTCATGCCGGTGGAGTCGCCGCGGGACGCTTCGACGGCCACCAGGAGGAGCTTGGGGTGGGCCGTGAGCGCCACCGCAGAGCGTGCCGCGCGGCGGCCGTACAGCGACGGGCGGAACCCCTCCCAGCGATAGGGCACGTACACGCGTCCCTCGCGGACGAGCCGGGGGCCGCCGCCGAGGGCGTGCGCCACCCCCGGCGGGTCTAGCGCTGCCCGGAACTCCGCGGGCGTGTCGGGGCGCATCGTCTCCCGTACGCGGTGACGGCTGGAGGCGGGGCTCGCCACCACGAAGCCGTCGGGCGGGATGGGGACACGGCCTGACGCCGTGGACACCACCCGTCCGCGGCGTACCACCACCGCGAGCGGGTGCGGAGGCGTCAGGGGGCCGTACTCGGGCGTGTACACCGCGGCCCCACCCACGCGGGGCGGGCGGTTGACCGCGGAGACCGGCAGCCGCGCCGTCGGGGTTTCGATCCAGCCTCTCCACCGGACGGGGCCGATGTAAGGCCGGCCGTCCTTGAGGATCGCGAAGGCACTGCGGCGCGGGATGGGGGCGGAGACCAGGCGCCCGTCCACCACGAGGACCCCGAGGGGCTGCCCGTTGCGGGGCGCGAAGAATCCGCCGTTGATGGCCGCCACCCCGCCGAGCCGCGTGGTGGCCTCTGCAGCAGGCTCCCGGTCCTTGACCGTCCCCGCGCCCAGGGCCACCCGGACGGACAGCCGCGGGTCCTTCAGGTCTACCGTCACCACGTGCACGCGGGCGGAGCCCGCTCCGGTGGCCCACCGCAGCTTGCGGTACGCCACGCTGGGTGGCAGCCGGACGCGGGCGCGCCAGGCCGGGAGGACGTCGAGGCGGAGCTTGTGCGGCTCGGCGCGACGGAACACCTTGTACCGCACCGGCCCGCGCACCCACACGGTGAACCGCACCACCCCCGGGTACAGCGTTTGCTGGCTCCACGCGAGCACAGGCCCCACCCGTACGGGCTCCCAGTGGGTCGGAGCACCGACCAGGGGCCACACGTCCAGGATCAGGAGCCCGGGGACGGAAGCCACGCGGTGGCGCAGGGGCTCGTCGCTGTGCACGACGAGGCTTGAGGCGCCGGAGGAGTGGACCCAGCCCGCGTCCAGTAGGCGCGCGCCCTTCGGGGCGAAGGCGGAAGCGAGCCCGCAGGAGAAGACGAGCAGCGCCGTGGACCCCGCGACCGCGCTTCGAAGCATGCCACGTCTCCGGGTGGCCGTCGGACTAGGCTTCGCCCTGGCCCCCGTGCTTCCTTCCCGGAGCAAAGCACGGGCCACGGGCTGAGGAGGGGCGCTAACGTCCCAGCCGGTGGTACTCGGGGTTGGGGTGCCAGCCGAGGGCGTTCGCCAGCCGGTTGGTGAAGTTGAACATGGCGGCCACCTGGGCGATGTCGAAGACATCCTCGTCCGACCACCCCGCAGCCCGCAGGGCTTCCACGTCCGCCTCGGTCATGCGGTGGGGCTCGGTGGTCAGCTTGGCGGCGAAGTCCAGCATGGCCCGGTCCCGGGGGGCGAGGTCTGCGTGGCGGTAGTCCGTGGCCAGGGTGTCGGCCAGGACGGGGTCCTCCGTGAGGATGCGCAGGGCGGCCCCGTGGCTCGTGCTGCAGTAGTGGCAGCGGTTCAGGCTGGAGACCACCACCGCGATCATCTCACGCTGCACCTTCGTGAGGTTCGACGGACCCCGCATGAGGTAGTCGTAGTATTGCCACCAGCGCAGGCAGTGCTCGGGCCGCAGGCTGAAGATCCGGAAGACGTTGGGGAACACCCCGACCTTCTCCACCGACGGCCGCCCCAGCTCCCGCACGGCCTCCGGGATCTCCCGGTCCTCAGGGACCCGCACCCACGCCAGCCGTACGCGCTCGGTGCTCACCTCCGCCCCTCCTCGTAGAGGCGATCGGTCTTGGCTGCCATCACGAAGTCGTTCCGGTGCAACCCGCGGATCTTGTGGGTCCACCAGCTCACGGTCACCCGGCCCCACTCCGTGAGCAAGGCGGGGTGGTGGCCTTCCCGTTCTGCCAGCTCGCCCACCTGGTTGGTGAACCGCAGGGCCGACGCAAAGTCCGGGAAGGGGAAGGTGCGCTCCAGGCGGAGGACGCCGTCCCGCTCCACCACGTTCCAAGCCGGGATCTCCCGCCGGAGCGCTTCGATCTCCTCCTGGGCCAGGGGCAGCTCTCCGCCGCGGCAGGGGACGCACCGACCCTCAGCAAGACCCATGACGCCCTCCCGTTGGGTGGTCGTACCCGACGTCTAGGGTAGCACGGGCCAGGCTGGGGGGCTTCAGGGAGGGGTCAGCACCACGGTGGGCCCTGCCTGGCCTCGATCCCGCGCCGCGCGGGCCACGACCCGCCCGCGGAGGCTGTACCACATCCGAATGCGCAGGACGCGGGCGAGGCCCGCGTGCGCCTGCGGGGGCTGGAACACGCGGCTCGTGGCGATTTCCGAGACACCCTCGAAGAACCACAGCCAGTCCTTGCGGTCCGGCGGCATGGCGCGCACGCCGTCCATGCGCACGTGGACGTCCGCCTCCCGGCCCGCGGCGGCCAGCACCACGGAGGTGACGGTCCCGACTCCGATGAAGGACTCGATGAGGTTGCGGATGGCGGCGGTGGTGGACGGAAGGGCCTCCGCCGCCAGGTTCCAGACGAGAAGGCCGACGGACGCGAGGACCCAGATCCGCCTGCGGTCCACCCCAAAACCCCTCCCACCCGGAGTTTCGCGGGCGGGCGGCTCCTTCCCTGCCCGCCCGAGGAAGCGCGCGGGAATAGACGCAGACTATCCGACGCATAGCGGCGATTGATTTCGGGCCGAGGAGACCGTGTGCTAGCATGAGATGCGCGAGGCGCTGTCGAGGGTGGCAGCGCCTATTCTCGCCGCGACGCGAGGAGCGCGAAGGGGGAGGCCGTGCGAACCAACCGCCTGAAGCTGTTGGTGGGCGGCGTGCAGCTCCGCGACGGGGTCACCACGGTCACCGACATCTTGGGGAAGATCTTCACCCGCGCGGGCCTGTTTGCCGTGGCCATGGAGAAGGGGTACGCGTCCACCATCTACGGGGCGCACCAGTTCGACCCCATGCTGGTGACCGAAGAACCCGCCACGTCCTACGGGGACCCCGAGGTGGACATCCTCGTGGCCCTGGACTACGACAGCAACCCCGACGCTCCGGAGCAGCCCAACCGCGACACGGTGCTGCGCCACGGTGCGTCCCTGCGGGATGGCGGAATCCTCCTCTACGACTCCTCCACGGGAGAGATCCCCACGGACCGCCTGGAGGCACGAGGGGTCAAGGTGTTCCCCATCCCGGCGCGCAAGATCGCACAGAGCGAGCTCAAGCGCGAGGTGGTCAAGAACGTCCTGATGACCGGGGCGTTGTTCCGGCTGGTGGAGTTCGACGGCGACGAGGCGTACCTCACCCAGTTGTTGGAGGAGCGCTTCCTGCGCAAGGGTCGCGAGGTGGTGGACCTGAACCTGCAGGCGGCGCGCCGGGGGCGCGAGGAGGTGGAGCGGATCCTCCAGGCCAAGGGCTACCGCCTGGAGCTGCGGCTGGAGCCCCGACCCGGCCGGCCGCGGGCGGTGTACATCTCCGGCAACGAGTGCCTAGGCCTGGGCGCCATCGCGGGCGGGGTGCGGTTCTACGCGGGCTACCCCATCACCCCGGCCAGCAGCATCCTGGAGTTCATGGAACAGTGGCTGCCCAAGTACGGCGGCCGGGCCCTGCAGGGGCAGAACGAACGGGAGAGCATCCGGGCCGCCATCGGCGCGGCCCTGGCCGGGGTGCGGTCCATGGTGGGGAGCTCGGGGCCAGGGATCTCCCTCAAGGTGGAGGAGATCGGGGTCAGCGGGGCCACGGAGACCCCGGTGATCCTGGTGGACGCCCAGCGCGCCGGGCCGTCCACGGGGATGCCCACCCGCCCGGAGCAGGGCGACCTGAACCTGGTGGTGGGCGGGGGACACGGCGACTTCCCCCGCATCGTGCTGGCCCCGGGCACCATCGAGGAGTGCTACACGCTGATGCTGGAGGCGTGCGAGCTGTCGGACAAGTACCAGTGCCCGGTGTTCTTCCTCACGGACCTGAACCTGTCGGAGGGCAAGAAAACTGTCCTGGAAGACGTGTTCCAGCGGCGGGAGGTGCAGCGACACGGCGTGGTGCGGGAGGAGGACGTGCGGGGCCGGCCGTACCGGCGGTTCGAGCTGACGCCGTCTGGGATCTCGCCCCGCAGCGTGCCGGGGACCCCGGGCGCCATCGTGAAGGTAAGCGGGGCGGAGCACGACGAGTTCGGCTTCGTCTCCATCGACCCCCGCAAGCGGGCGGCCATGATGGAGAAGCGCATGCGCAAGCTGGAGACGTACCTGCGGGAGGACTGGAAGCCGCCGCAGGTGTTCGGCTCCGTGCGCGGCAACCCGGTCCTGGTGGGCTGGGGGAACACCCGCCCCGTGCTGGAGGAGGCGCGGCTCGTGCTGCAGTCCCGGGGGGTTCCGGTGGCCCTGGTCCACTTCACCCACGTGTTCCCCCTGCACCGGGAAAGGCTAGAGGCGCTCTTCGCGGACGCGGGGCCTGTGGTGGTGGTGGAGCAGAACTTCACCGGCCAGTTCGCGGACCTGTTGCAGCGGGAGCTACGGATCGCCACCCGCCGGGTGAACAAGTACAACGGCGTCCCCCTGCACCCCACAGAGGTGGCGGACGCCGTGGTCCAGGCCCTGGAGCGGGAGGGTGCGGTGGTACGCATCGGCGGCGCGGTGCCGGTACCCGTGGAGGTGGGCCGGAATGAACACGAAGGGGATTAAGCTCTGGGACGAGAACGCGGTCCCTAAGCACCGGATCCAGTGGTGCCCGGGCTGCGGGGACTTCGGCGTGCTGGCGGCGCTCAAGCAGGCCCTCACCGAGCTGGAGATCGTCCCCCACGAACTGCTGCTCGTCGGCGGGATCGGGTGCTCCGGCCAGATCCGCAACTACTTGAACGGCAACGCCTTCCACGGGACCCACGGCGGCGCCCTGGCCTACGCCCTGGGTGCGAAGATGGCCAACCCCGAGCTGGAGGTCATCTGCCTGGCGGGCGACGGCGACACCCTGGCCATCGGGATCGAGAACTTCGTACACGTGTGCCGGCGCGACCCCGACCTGGTTTTGCTGGTCATGAACAACGGCGTCTACGGGCTCACCAAGGGCCAGGACTCGCCCACCGCGGGGCTCGGCAAGGAGGTCCGGGTGTTCCGGGAGGAGCACCCGCCCATGGTGGACCCCCTCCTGCTGGCCCTGGCCAGCGAGGCCACCTTCGTGGCCCAGTCCTTCAGCGGGGACGTGAAGCACACGGCGCGCATGATCGTGGAGGCCATCCAACACCCCGGGTTCGCCTTCATCAACGACTTCTCGCCCTGCGTCACCTACAACCGGTTCAATACCTACGACTGGTTCCGGGAGCACGTGGAGTACGTACCCCCAGACCACGACCCGCAGGACAAGGACGCCGCGTGGCGGTTGGTGCGGGACTTCGCGCGGCGGGGCAAGGTACCCCTCGGGGTCGTGTACCGGAACCCGCGGGCCAAAGAACCCCACGGCCGGCTGCCCATGTGGGAGGACGAGCTCGCCGCCGTGGACCTAGAACCCGTGCTGGCCACCTACCGGTAGCGGGAGACCCAGCAGCCTAGCCCGGAAGCCCACGGGCCGGAGGGCACCGGCTCGGTCTAGTGGGCGGCGCAGCTGCAGGCCCCGCCGCAGCAACCTCCACCGCCCTGGACCGGCCGCGGAGCCGCCACGAGGGAGACCAGCCGGCGGACCTGTGGAGACCCGCACCGCTCACAGGCCACGGAGTCCGCTTCGGCGTAGGTGGAAAGCCGCTCGAACTGCTGGCCGCAGTCCCTGCACACGTACTCGTACAGCGGCATGGACCTTCCTCCCTTCACGTTCCATGATAGCAGAGGGAGGGTTCGGGCGGTGGAAGCGCGGGAGGTCCAGATCCCCGCAGCGGGGCGGGCGCTCGCCGGTGAGCTCGTGCGTCCCGACCACCCAGTGGGGGTGGTGGTGTTCGCGCACGGCAGCGGCAGCAGCCGCTTCAGCCCGCGAAACCGGTTTGTGGCCCAGAGGCTGCAGGAGGCGGGGTTCGCCACCCTCCTGCTGGACCTGTTGACCGCCGAAGAGGAAGACGAGGACCGACGCACCGGCCGCCTGCGGTTCGACGTGGCGCTGCTGGCGCGCCGGCTGCTGGCCGCGGTGGTGTGGGCTGCGGAGCAGCCGTCCCTGCGGGGGCTGCGCGTGGGGCTGTTCGGTGCGAGCACCGGTGCCGCGGCGGCGCTGCGCGTGGCCGCGGACGCACCGGAGCGTGTGGCCGCGGTGGTCTGCCGGGGCGGGAGGCCGGACCTGGCCCGCGACGACCTGCCCCGGGTACGGGCGCCGACCCTGCTGGTGGTCGGTGGCGCGGACGAGCCGGTGCTTCGCCTCAACGAGGAGGCGCTCGGGCTTCTGCGCTGCGAGAAGCAGCTCGCAGTCATACCCGGGGCTGGCCACCTGTTCGAGGAACCGGGTGCCCTCGACGAGGTGGCCAACCTGGCCGTGGACTGGTTCGCGCGCTACGTCACCCCCGGCGGGACAGGCTCCTAGACCACCCCAAAAATCGCCTTGCGATTTTCGGGGACTCCGGTCCCTGCCATAATGTCTAAGCCCCGAGGAGCTGTGCGGCCCGCTCGTAGTCCTCGGGCTTGACCCAAAGGACCATGCCGTAGCGCCCAGCCCCCGCGGTGGCGGCGGCCGCCGCGGTGATGTTCAGGCCTGCCTCGCTGAGCTTGCGGATGTGGTCTGCGGCCGCACCCACCCGGTCGTCCCCCTGGATGAGGAACGCCCGCTTGGGCGCACTGAGCTGCCACCCCTCTTGGGCCGCCAGCCGCCGCAGCGCCTCCGGGTTCTCCGGAACCAGGTCCAGCTGGGCTCGGCCGCCCTCCACGGGGAACCCGAGGTAGGCCAGCAGGTTCACCCCCGCCCGCCGGAGCGCCTCAAGCACCCGGAGGCCTTCGCCGGGCCGGTCGGGCACCACGACGTACTGGTACTCCACCCTGCGCACCACGTCCGCCATACGCCACCCCCTGAGGTCCGTCACCCGTATTGTGGTCCCGACGGGGCCGGCGGGGGAACCCACCACGGTTGACAGGGGCCCCGGGCGGCGGTAAAGTTTAGCGCCGGGTAATTTAGCCCGAGAAAAAAACGGGGGGGCGAGCGTGACCACGGCGGCGGTGGAGGACTACCTCAAGGCCATCTACAAGCTGGGGCGGTCGGGCCAGCCGGTGTCCACGAACGCCATCGCGTCCCTCCTGCGGGTGGCACCCGCGTCGGTGACGAAGATGCTGCGCCGCATGAGCGCCCGCGGGCTCGTGCGCCACACGCCCTACCGGGGCGTCCGCCTGACGGCGGACGGCGAGCGGGCGGCCCTGGAGGTGATCCGGCACCACCGGCTGCTGGAGCTGTACTTGACCGCGAAGTTGGGGGTGCCCATCGAAGACGCCCACGGGGAGGCGGAGCGGCTGGAGCACGCGCTTTCGGAAGCGCTGGAGGAGCGCATCGCGCAAGCCTTGGGCCACCCGCAGGCGGACCCGCACGGGGACCCCATCCCCAGCCGGGCCGGCGAGCTGCACGAAGAGCGCCACCCGCGGCTGTCGGAGGCGCCCGCGGGCTCCACCTTTCGGGTGGAGCGGGTGAGCGACAGCGACCCGAGGCGGCTGCGGCGGCTGGCGTCTCTGGCGCTGCTGCCAGGTGCGGAGTTGCGGGTCCTGCGGCGTTCCGGGAGCACGGTCACGGTTCAGGCCGGGGAGACGACCCACCGGCTGCCCATGCGCGCCGCGGAGGGCGTGTTCGTCCGGGAGGTGCAGCGATGAAGGGTTTCGTGGCCGCGCTGCTCCTGCTGGCTGCGGGGTGTACGGCCGCCCCGGCGCCCGGTGGCGGGCGGCCCAAGGCGGTGGCCACCATCAACATCCTGGCCGACTTCGTGGCGCAGGTGGCCGGCGAACGGGTCGAGGTGACAAGCCTCATCCCGGTGGGGGGAGACCCGCACACCTACGAGCCCGTCCCCCGGGACGTCCAGCGGGTGGCGGAGTCGCAGATCGTGTTCTACAACGGGTTGGGCTTGGAGAAGTGGCTGGAGGAGCTCATCGAGAACGCGGGAGGCCGCCGTGTGTCCGTGGAGCTCACCCGCGGCCTGCGCCCGGCCAAGCAGCGAGAGGGACGCTACCGCGGGGACCCGGACCCGCACTTGTGGATGGACCCGGTGTTCGCCAAGAAGTACGTGGAGAACGCCCGGGACGCGCTGGTGTCGTTCGACCCCGCGGGGCGGGCCACTTACGAACGCAACGCGGCCCGGTACCTGCGGGAGTTGGACGCCCTGCACGCCTGGATCCAGGAGCAGGTGGCCCGGATCCCCCCCCACCGGCGCAAGCTGGTCACCACCCACGACGCCTTCCGCTACTTCGGCCAGCGGTACGGCTTCCGCGTGGTAGGCACCATCTGGGGCATCAGCACCGAGGACGAGCCGTCCGCGCAGGAGATCGCCCAGCTGGTGGACCGGATCCGGGCGGAGGGCGTCCCGGCGGTCTTCGTGGAGACCACCATCAACCCGAAGCTGATGGAGCGGGTGGCCCGGGAGGCAGGGGTGCGGATCGGGCAGCGGCTGTACGGCGACTCCTTGGGCCCGCCCGGGAGCGACGCGGACACGTACGTGAAGATGATGCGGCATAACGTCCGGGCCATCGTGGAGGCCTTGCGATGAGGGCTCCGGCCATCCGTGTGGAGAACCTGACCGTCTCCTACCGAGGCAAGCCCGCGATCCGGAACGTCACCGTCACCGTGGAACGGGGCCTGCGGGTCGGGCTCATCGGGCCGAACGGAGCGGGGAAGTCCACGCTGCTCCGCGCCTTGGTGGGCCTGCTGGTGCCGGACACCGGCCGGGTGGAGTTGTTCGGGCAACCGCCGGAGGCGGCGCGGCGGCGGGTGGCGTACGTGCCGCAGCGCAGCGAGGTGGACTGGGACTACCCCGTGGTGGCGGAGGAGGTGGTGCTCATGGGACGGTTCCCCCACCTGGGCTGGGTGCGGCGTCCAGGGCCGGAGGATCGCCGCGTCTCGCGGGAGTGCCTGCAGCGGGTGGGGATGGACGCGTTCGCGCAGCGGCAGATCGGGCAGCTGTCGGGCGGTCAGCAGCAGCGGGTGTTCCTGGCCCGGGCTCTGGCCCAGGAAGCGGAGCTGTTGCTGCTGGACGAGCCCTTCGTGGGCGTGGACGCCGCCACGGAGGAGACGATCTACCGGATGCTGGACGACTTCCGCCAGGAGGGGCGGACGGTGGTGGTGGCGACCCACGACTTGAGCCGCGCGCAGACCGCCTTCGACCGGCTGTTGCTGCTGAACCAGCACGTGGTGGCGTACGGCCCACCCCAGGAGGTATTCCAGCCCAAGCTGCTGCAACGGACGTACGGCGGCCGGCTCACCCTCCTGGAGGTGGCGGACCAGAGGATGGTGGTCGGGCCGTGACCGCGGTGGCGGAGTGGGTGTTGGGACCCATGCAGTACGCCTTCATGCAGAGGGCGCTCGTGGCCTCCGTGCTGGTGGGGGCCATCTGTGCGGTCCTGAGCTGCTACCTGCTGGTGAAGCGGTGGGCGCTGTTGGGCGACGCCATCTCGCACGCGGTGCTCCCGGGGGTGGCCATCGCTTACCTGCTGGGGCTCCCGTTCTTCGTGGGAGCGGTGGCGACCGGGATCCTCACAGCCCTGGGGATCTCCGCGGTGGAGCGCCACACGCGGATCAAGGAGGACTCCGCCATGGGGATTGTGTTCACGGGCGCGTTCGCCCTGGGGTTCGTGCTGGTGAGCCGGATCCGCAGCAAGGCGGTGGACCTGTTCCACATCCTCTTCGGCAACGTGCTGGGCGTTTCGGACCTGGACCTGTGGATTACGGGGCTCACGGGGGCCGCCGTGTTGGCGGTGGTGTTCCTCCTGTACAAAGAGCTGCTGCTATGGACGTTCGACCCCGTGGCCGCAGCAGCCATGGGCCTGCCCACGGGAGCCCTCCACTACACCCTGATGTTGCTGCTGTCCATGACCATCGTGGCGTCTTTGCAGACGGTGGGCATCGTGCTCGTGGTGGCCATGCTCATCACCCCCGGCGCTGTGGCCTTCCTCCTCACGGACCGGATGTCGCGGATGCTGGGGGTGGCGGTGGCGGTGGGTGTCGTCTCCACGGTCAGCGGGCTGTTCCTGTCCTACTACCTGAACGTGGCTTCGGGAGCCACCATGGTGCTGGTGGCGAGCCTGTTGTTCGCCGTGGCCGTGCTGGCAAGCCCCCGGGAGGGCGTGCTGTGGGAGTGGGTGCGACGGAGGCGCTTGACCCGGGAGCGGGCCCTGGAAGACGTCCTCAAGCACGCCTACGCGTACGGAGAGGGGGGCGCTTCGGTGGAGGAGCTGGCGGAGCGCGTGGGGCTCCCGCCCCGCCGGGTGCGGTGGCTGCTGCGGGCGCTTCGGGCCCAGGGCCTGGTGCGCTCCGACGGCGCCCGGGCTGTTCTGAGCGAGGCCGGGCGGCTACGGGCCTTGGAACTGGTGCGGTCCCACCGGCTGTGGGAGCGCTACCTGGTGGACCAGGCGGGTCTGTCGTGGGCTGAGGTCCACGCAGAGGCGGAGCGGCTGGAACACCTGAGCCCGGCAGAGCTCGCGGACCGCTTGGACGAGGCACTGGGCTTCCCGCGTCGAGACCCACACGGCTCGCCCATCCCGCCTGATGAGGCGGGCGCCTCCGTACCCCTCGCTGCGCGCGGGGGCGGCGAGGTGGTCGAGGTCCAAGAGGTGGAGGACGAAGACCCTGCGGTCCTGCGGGCGCTGGAAGCCGTCGGCATCCGCCCGGGCGTGCGGCTGGAGGTGCTGGAGGGCAGCGCCGCGGGCGTGCGGGTGCGGGTGGACGGCCAGGAGGCTTGGCTGGAGCCCTCCCTGGCACGCGCGGTACACACCCGGCCGGCGGGCTGATCAATCCCGCCCAGGAAGACCTCGCCCCCAGGCGCGACTGTTGGCTGGGCTATCGCAGGATCTTCGACAGGAAGGCCCGCGTGCGCTCGTGCCGGGGGGCGGAGAAGAACGCGTCGGGCGGGGCGGCCTCGACCACCGTCCCCTCGTCCATGAACACGATGCGGTCCGCCACCTCGCGGGCGAACCCCATCTCGTGGGTGACCACCACCATGGTCATGCCGCGGCGGGCCAGGTCCCGCATCACGTCCAGGACCTCCTGGATCATCTCCGGGTCCAGGGCGGAGGTGGGCTCGTCGAACAGCATGATCTTGGGCTGCATGGCCAGCGCCCGCGCGATGGCCACCCGCTGCTGCTGGCCGCCGGACAGCTGGGACGGGTAACTGTCAGCCTTCTCCGGGATCCCCACCCGCTCCAGGAGCTCCCGTGCGACCCGCTCCGCCTGTTGTCTGGGCCACTTGCGCACCAGCACGGGCGCCAGCGTGATGTTCTGCAGGACCGTGAGGTGCGGGAACAGGTTGAACTGCTGGAACACCATCCCCACCTCGCGCCGCACCGCGTCCACGTGCCGGAGGTCGTCGGTGAGCTCGATCCCGTCCACCACGATGCGGCCGCGGTCGTGCCGTTCCAGGCGGTTGATGCACCGGATCAGCGTGGACTTGCCCGACCCCGAGGGCCCGCACACCACCACCACCTCTCCGGGCCAGACCTCCAGGTCGATCCCCCGGAGGACGTGCAGCCGCCCGAACCACTTGTGCACGCCCTGCAGCTGGATGATGGGGTCTCCGCGGGCCGTCATGCTCCCTCCCCCACGAGGCGGCGCTCCAGCCGCTGGGTGGCCACGGACAGCGGGTAGCACACGAGGAAGTACAGGGCTGCCACCACCAGCCAGATCTCAAAGGACGCCAGGGTGCGCTCCACGACCCGCCGGCCCGCGGTGGTGAGCTCAAACACGTTCACGATGGCCGCCAGGGACGTGTCCTTCAACAGGGTGGTGAACAACCCCATGAGGGGCGGCAGCATGCGGCGCAGGGCTTGGGGCAGGATCACCCACCGGAGGGACTGGGGGGCGGTGAGGCCCAAGGAGCGCGCGGCCTCCCACTGCCCGCGGGGGATGGACTGGATGGCCCCGCGCACGATTTCGGCCGCGTTGGCCGCCGCGAAGAACGTCATGGCCGCCGCGGCGGCTACGAAGGGGTTGAGCCGGATGCCGAGGGCAGGCAGGCCGAAGAAGATGAAGAAGATCTGCATGATGAGGGGGGTGTCCCGGAACAGCTCCACGAATCCCGTGGCGCACGCGTACACCACGCCCCGGCCCAGCCGGGCCAGGCCGACCGCGAACCCCAGGGCCGTGCCGAGGGCCATCACCAGCAGGCCCAGGCCTACCGTCCCTCGTAGCCCCTCCAGCAGGTAGGGAGCGTTGGCGGCCACCACGTCCCAGCGCACGCCTCACCTCCCGCGGGGCCGTAGGTACGCCAGGGTCCGGGCCTCCACACCGCGCAGAGCCCAGGCCAGCGCGAGCACCATCCCCAGGTACAGGAGCGTGGCCGCCCCGTACACCTCGAAGCTCCGAAAGGTCCAGGCCTCCAGGTCGCGGGCCACGAAGGTGAGCTCCACCATCCCGATGGTGGACACCAGCGACGAGTTCTTCACCAGGGCCACGAAGTTGTTGCCCAAGGCGGGCAGGCTGATCCTCACCGCGAGCGGGAGCGTGACGTGTCGGAACCGCTGCCAGGGGCTGAGGCCCAGGGCAGCCGCGGCCTCGCGCAGCCCACTCGGCACCGCCTCCAACCCGGCCCGGAACACCTCCGCGTTGTAGGCGGCCGTGTACAGCGACAGGGCCGCGAGCCCGGACTGGAAGGGCGAAAGCCGCAGCCCAACTCGCGGGAGTCCGAAGAACGCGAAGAAGATCTGCACCAGTAGCGGCGTGTTCCGGAACACCTCCACGTACGCCCCACCGGCCCAGCGGAGCAGGGGCGCGCGCGCCGTGCGGCAGGCGGCTACTGCCACGCCCAGGAGGCTCGCCAGGAGGATAGACAGCCCCGAGACCTGGAGGGTCAACAGGGCCCCGCGCAGCAGGGCCGGTAGCGACTCCAGCCAGAACTGCGCGGGGCTCTGCATGGTCCTCCGAAGCCGCGGCTACAGAGTGAGCTCCAGGGGGCACTTGTTCGCCGGGAGCAGTTGGCTTGCCACCTCCCCGAACCACTTCGTCACCAGCTTGCTGTGCACCCCCTGGGCGCGGAGCCGGGCTAGGGCCACGTTGATGGCCGCCAGGAGGTCCGTGTCTCCCTTGCGGACGCCAATCCCGTAGGGGCCGGGCATCTGCGGCGGCCAGCCCACCACCTTCAGCGCGCTATCCTGCTTGGCGAACGCCAGGAGCAGCACGTCGTCCTGGACGAAGGCCTCCGCCCGTCCGTCCTTGAGGGCCAAGAGGGCCTCCGAGTTCTGGCCGAAGGTGATGCGCTGTGCCTGCGGGGCCAGGGTGGCCACCACCCGGTCGCCCGTGGACCCCTGCACCGTCGCCACCCGCTTGCCGTTGAGGTCGGTGAACTTGGTGATGGTGGTGTTGTCGCGCCGGACGAGGATCAGGTGCCCCGAGCAGAAGTACGGGACGCTGAAGTCCACCACCTGCTTGCGGGCCCGGGTGATGGTCATGGTGGCGACCACCGCGTCGATCTGTTCCGTCTGGAGCATGGGGATTCGGTTCGCGGAAGTCACGGTGACCAGCCGCACCCGGTCAGGGCTGCCGAGCACGATGCGGGCGATCTCACGGCTCAGGTCGATGTCGAAGCCCTGCAGCTGACCGCGCTCGTCCACGAACCCAAAGGGCGGGAAGTCCGCCTTCACGCCGACCACCAGGACGCCCCGCTGCCGGACCACGTCCAGCGTGCCCGCGGCGACAGCGACCCCGCTGACCAGCAGGACGGCGCACAGGGCCGCCAGCAGCCTCCTCATCTCCCTCACCTCCCGAGGTTCGGTTCGCAACCCACAAGCCTAGCGCAGGACCCCCGCCCCGACAACGTCAGCCGGGCCCCTTGCCGGGGTTCAGCAGGCCCTGGGGGTCCAACAGCGCCTTGACCCGCCGCATCCACTCCAGGGCTGGGCCGTGCTCTGCGGCGAGGAACTTCCGCTTGCGCAGCCCCACGCCGTGCTCGCCGGTCGCCGTCCCACCCACCTCCAGGGCGCGCTGGACCAGGCGCTCGCTGTACACCTCAGCGAGGTCGTATCGGCCGGGAGGGGTAGCCACGAGCACGTGGAAGTTGCCGTCCCCCACGTGGCCCACGATCCCCCCAGACAGCTCCATCTCCCGGAGCAGCCCGTGGGCGAAGGCCACCAGCTCGGGGAGCCGCGACAGGGGCACTGCCACGTCCGTGGTCAGGAAGGCCCAGCCCGGGTACGCGTGGGTCATCGCCCAGTACGCCTTGTGCCGGGCCTCCCACAGGGCGTTGCGTTCTTCCGGGGTGTGCGCGGCGTCCACCTGGTGGGCACCGTTCTGGCGGCACACGTCCACCACCGCGTCCACCTCCGCCCGCAGGGCGGCCGCCGTGGAGGAATGGAACTCGAAGAACAGGGCAGGCTGCTCGGGGTCTTGTCGGCCCAGGAAGGCGTTGAGCGCCCGCAGGCTCAGGTCGTCCACCAACTCCAGGCGCGCCAGCGGAAGCCCTGCGGCCATCACCTCGTAGGCGGCCTGCGACGCCTGCTCCACCGACGGGAAGAAGGCCCGGGCCGTGTGGATGTGTGCCGGGAGGGGGTGCAGCCGGACGCCCAGGCGGGTGATCACGCCCAGCGTGCCCTCGGAACCGATGAACAGGTCCTTGAGGTCGTACCCGGAGCTGGTCTTGCGCACGGGGCGGCCCAGGTCCAAGACCTGGCCGTCCGCGAGCACCACCTGCAGGCTCAGGACGTTGTGCCGCATGCCCCCGTAGCGCACCGTGGTGGTGCCCGAGGCGTTGGTGGCCGCCATGCCCCCCAGAGAGGCGTCCGCGCCGGGGTCCACGGGGAAGAAGAGCCCGTAACGGCGCAGGGCGCGGTTGAGGGCCGTGTGGGTGAGCCCCGGCTCCACCACCGCCAGGAAGTCCTGCGGCTGCACCTCCAGGAGGCGGTTCATGCGGCTCAAATCCAGGCTGATGGCGTCTTGGAGGGGGACCAGCGCGCCTTCCAGGCTGCTCCCGGCCCCGTACGGGATTACCGGGACGCGGTGGGTGCGGGCCACGGCCAAGGTCGCCTGTACGTCCTCGGTGGACTCCGCGAAGGCCACCGCGAGGGGCCGGCGCCGCTCGGGGTAGCCCTCGTCCCCGCCGTGCTGGTCTAGCACGGACTCCACGGTGGAAACCCGGTCCGGCCCCAGAGCCTCCAGGAGCGCTTGGACGACCTCGTGCACGCCGCGCTCCTCCTATCCGACCGCCGCCTGCGGGGACCTGCGGCGCACGAGCAGCACCAGCTCGCCCGACTGCACCACCTCGTCTCGCTGGTTGAACACCTCCACGCGCTGCACGACCACGCCTCGGGCAGGGTCCTTGGTCTCGCGGCGCTGGACCACCTCCGCGCGGGCGCGGATGGTGTCGCCCGGGAACACCGGCCGCAGGAAGCGCCACGAGCGGATCTCCAGGAAGGCCACCAGGCTCCCGTCGAAGACCCCGGTCCGCTGCCGCAGGCCGGAGACCATGGACAGCACCAGCAGCCCGTGCGCCACCTGCCGGCCGAAGGGCGTGGTGGCCGCGTGTACGGCGTCCACGTGCAGGGGGTTGAAGTCCCCGGACACGCCCGCGAAATTCACCACGTCCGCCTCCGTGACCGTGCGGCGGCCTGTCTCAAACGCCACCCCCTCCGCCAGGTCTTCGAAGTAGAGAGGCACAAGACACCTCCTGACGTCGGACTCATGCGGGCGCAGCGCCCACGGACCGCCCGCCGTCCACGAACACCACCTGCCCCGTGACGAAACTGGCCTCGTCGGAGAGGAGGAAGACGGACACCGCCGCCACCTCCTCGGGCCGGCCGGTACGGCCGAGGGGTGTAGCGGCCACGGCCCGCTCCCGGACCTTGTCCGGCACCCGCGCGGTCATACGGGTCTCGATGAACCCCGGGGCCAGGGCGTTCACGCGTACCCCGTACCGCCCCAGCTCCAGGGCCAGGGTACGAGCGAGGCTCACGACACCACCCTTGGACGCGCTGTAGTTCGCCTGGCCCAGGTTCCCGAGGTACACGCGGGAGGCGGTGAGCACGATGCTGCCCGCACCCTGCTCCCGCATGGCCTCGGACGCCGCCTGGGATGCGAGGAAGCTGCCCGTGAGGTTCACCCGGAGCACGGACTCGAAGTCCTCTAGGGAGAGGTTCCAGTGGAAGTTGTCCCGGGTGATGCCCGCGTAGTGGGCGAGGCCGTCCAACCGGCCCCACCGCTCCCGGGCTGCGCGGACGGCCTCCCGGCAGCTCGTGGGGTCTGTGACGTCCGTCTGGAGCCGGACCACCTCCGGCGCATCGGGCGCGTGGCGTGCGAGGGCCTCCCCGTCCACGTCGGAGGCCACCACACAGGCGCCTTCGGCCAGGCAGCGCTGCAGGGTGGCGAGCCCGATGCCGTGGGCCGCCCCTGTGATCCACACCACCTTGCCATCGAGCCTTCCCACGTCTCCCTCCAGGAGGTCCAGGGTGAGGCATGCGCTGGGGCTGGTTCGATTCTACGCACCCTTCGGGCAGAACGCGCAAGGCGGCGCCCGTTGACAGAGGTGGGCGTCCTAGCGTAGTTGTTAAGACAGCTACTATGGACGGGGAGCAGGCCCTCCAGGCCCTGGGGTTTTCCGAGTACGAGGCTCGGGCGTACGTGGGGCTGCTGCGGTTCGGGCCGCTCAACGGGTACGAGCTCGCCAAACGTACTGGGCTCCCGCGTGCCAACGTGTACGAGGTCCTCTCGCGCCTGGAGGAGCGTGGCGCGGTGCTGCGCTCTGCCACCCCGGAAGGCCTCCGCTACCGGGCGGTGGATCCGGAGGAGCTGCTGGCCCGCCTGCGGGACGCCACCCACCGAAGGCTGGAGCGGGCGCGGGCTGCCTTACGGCGTGTCGCGTCCGCCTCTGACGAAGGGTGGCTGTGGAACGTCGCAGGCTACCCCGCGGTCCTCGAACACGCGCGAGCTCAGGTGGAAGGGGCGCGGGGAAGCCTGTGGATCGCGCTCGGCCCCCCTGAGGCGGCGGCGTTGCAAGAGGCCGTGGCGCGGGCGGAGGGTCGAGGGGTGCAGGTGGTGACCCTGTGCCTGGAGGCGTGCGGCGCGCCTTGCGGCGGATGTCACGGGGCCGTCCACCGCTACCGGGTGCCGCCGGAACGCGATACCCGCTGGCTCGTGGTGGTCGCGGACGGCGAGGAGGCCTTCGCCGCGGAGGTGGCCTCGCCGGAGCGCGCCCACGGGGTGCGCACGCGCAACCGGCTCGTGGTGCAGCTCGTGGCTTGGTACATGCGGTACAGCGTGGCGTTGGGGCGGGCGCTGGAGGACGCGGGCGTCCCACCGGACCGCATGGCGTCTTTGGAGAAGGTCTTGCGCCGGCTGCGTGCGGAAGGCCGGGTGCCGCGATGGCTCGCGCACCTGGTGCGGGCGACTCCCGCCGTGAAGGGAGGTGGGAGCGGGAACGCGTAGGGCGGCCGCCGGCGGGGAATCCGGAGAGGAGGAGCCCTCATGCGATCCGTGCTGGTGTGGGTGTTGGTGGCCACGACAGCTCTGACGCTCGCTCCTGGGGCGTCGGCGCAGACCACCGCGAAGCCGGAGAAGGTGGCCGAGCTGCGGCTTGTGCTCCGAGACCTGCTGGCGGAGCACGTCCACTGGTCTCGCATGCTGGTGCTGGCGAGCCGGGCGGGCGAGCGGGCCGCCGCCCGTGCGGCAGAAGGCGGCATGCTCGCCAACGCGCGCGCCCTGGGCGAGGCCGTGGCTTCCTTCTACGGGGCCGAGGCCGGGAGGCAGTTCGCTCGGCTCTTTGAGGGGCACAGCCGGTCGGTGAAGGAGTACCTGGACGCTGCCTTGGGAGGCCGTCCCGCCGCGAAGAAGACCGCCTCCGAGCGCGCAGTCCGCAACGCCCAGGACATCGACGCGTTCTTGAGCGGGGCCAACCCGAACCTCCCCAAGGGGACGGTGCTGAACCTCCTGGCCGCCCACTGGGCGCACCACGTGGCCGAGATTGAGGCCGCAGCCAAGCGAGACTGGGACCAGGAGGCCCGTGTGTGGGAGGACATGCGCAAGCACATCTATGCGATCGCGGACGCGCTGGCCCAGGCGATCGCCAAGCAGTTCCCGGACAAGTTCCAGTAGCACCCCGCCGGCGCCGGGGGCCGGGTCCAGGCCGTGCTGTGCGGCCTCCGGCCCCCGGTCGCCGCCGCAGGAACCCTCAACGCAAATGCGTCGAGACTTTGGGAGCCAACCGGTGGAGCGGGCGACGGGATTCGAACCCGCGACCCTCGGCTTGGGAAGCCGATGCTCTACCCCTGAGCTACACCCGCCCGCTTGCACCCGTATTCTAGCATCCCGTGCCTAGACCCCGCGAGCCCGGACCCACGCCTTGCGCCGCGTGCTGCCCGTCGCCTAGCGGCGGAGCTCCAGCCGGCCGGTCCGACGCAGACGCAGCACCCATGTGAACCGCTGCAGGCAGCGGGGAGCGGTTAGGGATTTTCCCCTAATTAAGAGGGGTCTTGGTCCCGCGGGTTCGGGGCACCGGGGTCAGACCCGGGCCAGCAGGACCAGGGCAGCCAGAACCCCGACCACGACCGTGAACCGCCCGACTGCCTCCGGGCCTACGGCCCGTGCGACGTGGGTCGCGGCGTATCCCCCCACCACCGCCCCGAGCGCCAGCCACAGGGCGTCCGGCCAGAGGATGGCGCCGGACAGGACGAAGTACGCCGCGGCGAATCCGTTGGCTCCGGCCACCAGGATGGCCTTGACGCCGTTCATCTGGTGGATGTCCTCGAGACCCAACAGGCCCAGCGTGGCAAGGGTGAGGATGCCGGCCCCCGCACCGAAGTAGCCCACGTACAGCCCGACTAGGAACTGCAACCCCGCGGCGCCCCAGCGCCGCCGCCGGCTTCCGTGCGGGAGGAAGCTCCGGATGCGTCCCTGGAACGCCATGAGCAGCGCGGCCGCCAGGATCAGGAACGGCACGATCCCCCGGAAGGTCGGGCTGGGTGTGCGCAGCAGTACCCAGCCGCCCGCGAGGCTCCCCAGAACCGTGGGCAGGGCGAGCCGCTTGACCCAGGGCAACGCGCCGCGCAGCTCCTCCCGGAAGCCCCAGGCCGCGGCCAGGTTGCCGGGCCAAAGGGCCAAGGCGTTGGTGGCGTTGGCCAGCACCGCGTCTCGGCCCAGCCACAGGAGCACCGGGAACGAGATGAGGGTCCCCCCACCCGCGACCGCGTTGACCGCGCCGGCGGCGCACGCAGCGAGGAACATCCACAGGGCGTCGAGCAAGGAAAGACCTCCTCCGGTCCGCCTTCGGGCCGTCCGCCAGGGATCCCGCCTGAGGAGCGGGAAAGGATAGGTCAGGCGATGGCGCCACGCATTATCTTACTGCACTACACCGCGCCGCCCGTGGTGGGCGGTGTGGAGTCCGTCGTGGGCACACAAGCGCGCTTGCTGCGGCAGGCCGGTCACGAGGTCTGGGTGGTGGCGGGCCGAGGAAGGCACGGCGCAGGCTGTATGCTCGTGCCCCTGTTGTACGGCCGGCACCCCGAAGTCCGCGCTGCCCACGCCGCGCTCCGGCGCGGGGACGCTGGTCCTGTGCAGGAAGTGGGCCAGCGCGTCGCGGACGAGCTGGCGGAGCTCCTCTCCGGCAGCGTGTGCGTGGTGCACAACGCCTTCACCATGGCGAAGAACCTGCCACTCCTGTGGGCCCTGCACCGGCTGGTGGACCGAGCTTTGGGCTGCCGGTGGGTGGCGTGGACCCACGACGTGGTGTGGGACAACCCGCAGGAGCTGGCTCGCGTCCCGGAGGGCCCCTTCCGGGCCCTGCTGAGGACTGCCCGTCCAGAGGTGACCTACGTGGCCATCACCGAGACCGTGCGAGCTTCCCTGGTCCGGCACCTGGGACTTCCGCAGGCCGCGGTCACGGTGATCCCGCCGGGCACGTCCCTGGACGCGCTGCAGGTCCTTGGGAGCCAGGCCCGCCGCGTGCTGGAGGCGCTGTCGTGGGACGCCTACGACCCGGTGTTGCTGGTCCCCGTCCGCGTGACGCGTCGGAAGAACCTGGAGCTGGCGGTGGGGGTGGCCGCGGCTCTCCGGGCGCGGGGCCGGCGTCCCCTCGTGGTGGTCACGGGACCCCTGGGGGCCCACAACCCGGCGAACGCCCGGTACCTGGCGGAACTGCAGGCGCTGCGGGAATCCCTCGGGGTGGAGGAACACGTGGTGTTTTTGGCCGAGCGCGGAGTCCGCTGCTCGCCCCGCACGGTGGGCCAACTGTACCTGGCATGCGACGGCGTGCTGCTCACGAGCACGTGGGAGGGGTTCGGGTTGCCGGTGGCGGAAGCAGGGCTCCTGCGCGTGCCGGTGTTCTGCAGCCGCATCCCGGCCCTCAGGGAGGTGGCGGGGGAGGACGCCCACTTCTTCGGGCCGGAGGAGACCCCCGAGGCGGTGGCGGACCTCGTGCTGCGGGCGCTGTCGGAGGAGCGGGCCAGCCGGCTGCGCCGCCGCGTGCGGGACAACTTCGGCTGGGAGCGGCTGGTCCGGGAACGGCTCGTCCCACTCCTGAACGAACTCGCGAAGGCCGGCGGTGCCCCTACCCCGGAGTAGAAGGGGGATGCGGGACAAGCGCTCGGTTCCCAGTTCGTGGGACGTCGCTGTCGCACGCGTAGGTCCGGGAGACCGCTTCGTGGTCGGCGCATTCGCGCTAGAATCACAGGGTGAGCGTGCCGGTGCGGATTTCCGTGCTCGCCTCCGGTAGCGGCGGCAACGCGGTGTGGCTCGAAGCCTCGGGTGAGGCGGTGCTCGTGGACGCGGGGCTGTCCTCGGACAGCTTGTTGCGCCGGGCGGAGGAGGCAGGACACAACCGCGGTGCGCTGCGCGCGGTGCTTCTCACCCACGAGCACGACGACCACGCCCGGGGCGCAGCAGCCCTCTCGCGGACCGTGGGGGTGCCGGTGCTCGGCAACGAGGCCACGCTCCGCGCGTGCGGTCTCGAGCCGGCCCGCTGCGAGCCGTTCACGAACCTCCGGCCCTTCCGGGTGGGGCCCTGGTCGGTGGAGGCCGTCCCCGTGCGGCACGACGCCGCGGACCCGGTGGCGTTCGTCCTTGAAGCGTGCGGCGTGCGCGTCCTAGTCGCCACCGACCTGGGCGACGTGGGCGACCCGCTCCTGGAACGCGGAGCAGGCAGCGACGTGGTCCTGCTGGAGGCCAACTACGACCTCCGGCTGCTCGGGGTCAGTCCCTACCCGTGGTTCGTCAAGAACCGGATCCTCAGCCGCGCGGGCCACCTGAGCAACGACGGCGCCGCCTCCGCAGCGGTTCGGCTTCACGCTGGCAGGCCGCAGCACTTCGTCCTGCTGCACGTGAGCGAGGTGAACAACCTGGCACCTCTGGCGCGGGACACGGTGGCCGGGGCCCTGGCCCGGCGCGGCATCGTGGCAAGAGTCCAGGTCATCCGGCCGAACCAGGGGGCGCGGGTTGCCTTGCCTTGGGACGGAGGGGCGTCTTGAGCGCACTTCCTGCTGAGACGCGCCGGGAGCTGCGGGCGCTACGGGGGGCGGACCTGGTGGTGGGCATCCCGAGCTTCCACAACGCGGCCACCATCGGGTACGTGATCCAGCAGGCCGCGGAGGGCGCGCGGCGGTTCCTGGGCGTACGGACGGTGGTTGTAAACGCGGACGGCGGCTCTACGGACGGCACTCCGGAAGCCGCGGCGAGCGTACCGGTTCCAGCGGGCGTGGCCGTGCTCTGTACACCGTACCAGGGGATTCCGGGCAAGGGCAGCGCGGTGCGCGCTGTGCTGGAGGCCACCCAGATCCTCGGTGCGCGGGCCTGTGTGACCTTGGACGCCGACCTGCGATCCGTGGCGCCGTGGTGGGTAGAGCGACTCGCGGGCCCGGTGCTGGCTGGACAAGCGGACTACGTGACGCCCCTGTACCTGCGGCACAAGTACGACGGCACCATCACCAACACCCTCGCCTACCCCATGACGCGGGCGCTGTACGGGCTTCGGGTGCGCCAGCCCATCGGGGGCGACTTCGGGCTTTCGGCCGCCGCGGTGGCTCGATTGCTGCCGAAACCCGTGTGGGAGAGCGACGTGGCGCGCTTCGGGATCGACATCTGGATGACCACCACGGCCATCTGCGAGGGACTGCGGGTGGCCCAGGCGCGCCTGGGGCCCAAGGTGCACGACGCCAAGGATCCGGCGGCGAGCCTCGGACCCATGTTCCAACAGGTGGTGGGGACGCTGTTCTCCCTGCTCGCGGTGTACCCGTCGCGGTGGCGGCAGGTGCGGGGAAGCCAACCGACGCCAGAGGTGGGAGATCCGGTGGAGGGCGGACCCGAGCCCGTGCACATCACGGTGCCGTCGCTACTCCAGAAGTTCGGGGAAGGGTTTGAGGCGTACGGGCCGATGTGGCAGAGGGTCCTGGGTCCAGACGTGTACGAGCACCTGCAGCGCGCGCGGGAAGCCGGACCTGCCGGAGAGCTGACCGAGACGGTGTGGGCCCGCGGGGTGTACGACTTCGCGGTGGCCTTCCACCGGGAGGACATGGACCCGGACGCGGTGCTGGCCGCGCTCGTGCCCTTGTACTTCGGGAGGGTGGCGGCCTTCGCGCACCACGCCGAAGCGCTGGATAGCCGCGGTGCGGAGGCGCTTGTGGAGTGTCAGGCAGAAGCCTTCGAAGAGGAAAAGCCGAGGCTGTTGGCCGCCTGGGACCGCGGCTAGGTGCGGGTCCCGGAAGGCCGCACGGAAGGGGCCTTCGTGGCTGTCGAGAGTACCTGGCCGGGTGCCCTCCTGCCAGGACCAAGTGAGGTGGACGCCGAGGCGTTGGGACTGCGCCAGCACGCCCTGGCGATCTTTCGGGCTGCGCTGCGGGCCGTGGACCCGGAGGCCGCGGTCGCCCGTCACCTGTCGCTGTGTGGCGACACGCTCCGCGTCGGCGCCGAGGACCTGGCGTTGCACGAAGTCGAGCGCATCTGGGTGGTTGCGTTCGGGAAGGCCTCGGTGGCCATGGCCCGCGCGGTCGAGAAGTGCCTCGGCGAGTGGATCTCCGGGGGCCTCGTGGTGGCGCCGCACGGGAGTGCCGAGAGGCTCGAGTGCCTGGAGGTGACCGAGGCGTCCCACCCTCTGCCCGGGCCCGAAGGGGAGGCCGCAGCGCGTCGGGTGGTCCAGCTGCTTCGGGACGCGGGGGAGCGGGACCTCGTACTGTGCCTGATCTCGGGCGGCGGGTCCGCGCTCCTGCCCCTGCCCGCCGAGGACTTGACGTTGCAGGACAAGGTGTCCACGACCGACCTGCTGCTGCGGAGCGGTGCCACCATCGTCGAGGTGAACGCAGTGCGCAAGCACCTGTCCGGGCTCAAGGGCGGACGGCTCGCACGCGTCGCGTACCCGGCGCGGGTGATCGCCCTCGTGATGAGCGACGTGGTAGGCGACCGGCTGGACTCCATCGCCTCCGGGCCGCTCAGCCCCGACCCGACCACGTACGCGGACGCCCTCGCCGTCCTGGAGCGGTACGGGCTCCTCGAACGCGTGCCCGCGCGCGTACGGGAACACTTGCGGCGCGGCGCCGTGGGCGAACTCCCGGAGACCCCGAAACCCGGCGATCCGGTGTTCGAACGCGTGACGCTACACGTGGTGGCGAGCGTGGCCCACGCGGTGGAGGCGGCACGCGAGGAGGCGGAGCGGCTGGGCTACCGAGTCGCGGTGCTCACGGCTTCGCTCGAGGGCGAGGCGCGGGAAGTGGGCCGTGTGGTGGCGGCGGTGGCACGGGAGGAGGTGCAGCGGGACCGACCCTTGCCGAAGCCGGCGTGCGTGTTGCTCGGTGGAGAGACCACGGTGACGGTTCGGGGCCGGGGCCGCGGCGGTCGCAACCAGGAACTGACGCTTGCCGCCGCGCTGGGGATCGAAGGCTTGGGCGCGGTCCTGGTGGCTTCCTTCGCCAGCGACGGGCGCGACGGCCCGACGGACGCAGCGGGCGCTCTCGCGGACGGTTCCACGACGCAGCGGGCCCGGGCCCTGGGCCTGGACCCGCGCCGGTACCTCGAGGAGAACGACTCGTACGCGTTTTTCGACGCCCTCGGCGACTTGGTGCGGACCGGACCTACCGGTACCAACGTCAACGACCTCGTGCTGGTGCTCGCGCACTGAGGGAGCTACGGGGTGCGGCGGACGAAGGCGGAGTAGCCTGCCCGGGCCAGGTCCTGGGCCAGACGGCGGGCGGCGGGTTCGTCGTCGAAGCGGCCGACCCACACGCGTACGAGCGGGCCGGAGACGAGCCGCGCGTCGTAGCCCTGCGCGCGGAGCCGGCGGGCCACCGCTTCGGCGTTCGCGCGCTCGCGGAAGGCTCCGACCTGAACCGTGTAGCCGCGGCTTGGGATTGAAGTCGGTGCCGCTTGGCTCAGGGTTGGGGAGGGCACAGGCGACGGCGCTCCCGGTGCGGGTGGGGCCGTGACGTCGCGGGAGCTAGCGGTCAAAGCCTGCGCGGCGGCCTCCCGGAGCGCCGCGGGAACCCGCACCGTCCCCACAAGTAAGCCCAGGACGAACCCGGCGGCAGCGGCGGCAACTGCGGCCTCTCGGGGTTCGAACGGCTGCGCACCCATGAGCGGCGGGACCAGGACCAGCACGCCGAGGGCCAGGAGCACGTCGCCCACACTGAAGACGTTCGCGAGGGGCAAGGCCGCCGGCAACGCGAACACATCTCCGAGGAACCACAGCTTCGTGTGAGGCCCTATGACCGTGGAGTTGTTGTGCGCGAAGCCGGCCTCCCGGGCAGCGGTCCAGCGCCCCGCAAACCGCAGGGCCTCCTCGGAGGCGGGCATCAGGCCTCCGTTGGCCACGATGGCGACGGCGTTGCAGGCGAAGCCAGCGGCCAAGAGGACCATCCCGGGGAGGTGGCGGTTGAACCACAAGAAGGCGCCCAGCACCGCGTAGGACAGCAGGTGGACGGTCAGTTCGTGGCCGCGGAGGAACGGCAGGGGTCCGGTGGGTTCGAAGATAGCGAGCTGGAGAGCCAAGGAGAGGAGCGGGATCCAGGGATGCCGGAGGTCCGCGGAGGGGAGCTTACGAAGGGTTCCGCCCCGAGCCCACCCGAGGCAGAGGGACAACCCGAGGGGTACGAGCAGCAGCATGCGCTTCCGCTTCCGCCTCCTGCCGCGCCGCTTCCAGGGCCGCGGGCACCACGGGCCCCTTGAGGACACCCCGCGCGATCAGCTCGTCCTCCAGAGCCCGCACTACGTTCAGATCATACTCCTTGCCGGCGACGCGGTAGAGCTCGCGCACCGCTTCCTCGGGCGTCTTGGCCGGCCGGTACGGGCGGTCCGTGGTCATGGCGTCGTAGGCGTCGGCCACGGCGAGGACCCGGGCCGGGAAGATGATCTCGTCCCCCCGTAGCCCCCGTGGGTATCCGGAGCCGTCCAGCCGCTCGTGGTGCTGGGCCAGGATCTCCAGGGAGTCGCGGTAGAGGCTGATGTGATCGAGGATGCGGATACCGGCCTCGACGTGACCTTTCATTTCAGCATATTCTTGGGGAGTCAGAACGTCGTCCTTCAAAAGGATCGCGTCCCGGACCACGAGCTTACCGACGTCGTGGACGCGGGCGATGGCAGCGAGGGTGCTGACGTCATCTGCTGGGACTCCTAGACGCCGTGCAATTGCTTCGCTAAGTTGGGCGACGCGGTGGGAGTGCTGAGCCGTGTAAGGATCGCGCATGTCCACGGCGTCCGCGAGAGCGACGAGGAAGTTGTCCGTCTCCTGACGCAGGCGAACGTAGTGCTCATATGACAGCTTGGTCGCTAGCATGGGCGGAATTAGGAGCAGTGCCGCAGCTGGGTGCACAGTCCAGAGGAGAGTCGCGGTGACAGACAGGCCGATCATCGCGAAGAAGACTGGAGCCACGAGGCTGGCGTTGGAGAGGACGGTTGAGCCCATGGGTAGGTTGTAAATCAGGGCTAGGCCGGTGCCGACGAAGCTCGTATTGACGAGGAAGAAAAGAAGCCCCATGACAGCAGCAGCGGCAAGGCTGAGGGGAAGAGCGTCTGAGAAGAGCGTACCAGCGGTAAGGAGAGCGTAAGTGGTGCCCGCCAAGAAGGTAGAAAGCGCGTAGTTGGCCGCGTTCACAGCGATCTTATACCATGCCTTGCCGGCGTGGATGTCTGTGGTAGCGATAGCGAGGACTGAAAGGAGTAAAGCTAAGGGCCAGCCGTAGAGGACGGCGACGGGCAAGATGACGATCATGCTGAGGCTCACCTCGGAGCCGCCGTGGGGTCCGAAGTAGAAGCGTGTTGGTTTCAGTTCAGCGAGAATAGCAAGGAATGTGGCGAACATAAGGATGGCGAGGTCGGAGGAAGTGAAACCGGGTGTGGCGCGCGCGAGGGTTACGAGGGCGGCGGCGACGAGGCAGCACAGCAGCAAAGAGGCCAAGCAGACGAAAATCTTTAGACGTAAAGGCACCCTAGTCGCCTCCCCGTGGCCGCGTGCAGAACCTGCCGGGGAGGCTGTAGCAAGTTCTGTGCCCAGCCGCCTAGGCACGAGCAGGAAAATACCCCGGCCCTGCTCGGTCACCGGCCGGGGTACCTCCGGCAAGAATTTCAGGCTTCTAGCTTGGCTAGAGGGAGAGACGAAGCGTCAAAAGATCTTTTCGCCGGCGCCGCTGGCGACGAGCAGAGAAGCCAGAGTCGAGAGTGCCAGAATCAGCTTGCCCCACTTGTTCATTGCAATCCCTCCTTCGTGTTTTTGGGCCTTCCGAAAAAATCTCCGGTCTCCAGACGAACCGTTCGGGCTAACCCCACTTGTTCACGACCAGCCTTCTTGACGTGGCACGGTTATTGCTCTAAGATTTCGCGAGGTTCGGAGCAGCTAGAAGACGACCGCTCCGGGCAGATACACAAGGGGCACGGGGAAAGTCCCGTGCGATACAACCAAGCGGCCGACGAGCGATCTCGTTCGGCTCTGACGACGGGCTGCGCGAAAGATGCGGCAAAACGCCCTCGTGCCGCATCTTCACAGCTTCGCCGGCATACTGTCAAGTAAATCGCGTCTCTACGTGCGCCGAAAGCGTACTAGGGCGTGGGAAGCGCTGCGGAACCGCGTTAAAGTGAGGCGAGTAGCGCACTTGGAGGTGGCCGGTGCGCGTTCTGTTCGTCTCGTCCGAAGTCAGCCCCTTCTCCAAAACCGGTGGGCTGGCGGACGTGAGCGGGGCGCTGCCGGGAGCGCTGGTACGGGCCGGGGCGGATGTGCGTGTGGTGACCCCGCTGTACCGGGGCGTGCGGGAGGGCGGCTGGGCGCTTGAGCCCGCGGGTGTCTGCGAGGTACCGGGGCCCGCCGGCGGCGAGGTTGCGACGGTCTTTTCGGCCACGCTCCCCTCCGGCCCGCAGGTGTGGTTTGTGGACCACCCCCGGTACTTCGACCGGCCTGGGTTGTACGGGGAGCGGGGGCAGGATTACCCGGACAACCTCGAGCGGTTCTCGTTCTTCTGCCGTGCCGTCCTCGGATGGATTCGAACGTGTGGCTGGCAGCCGGACCTGGTCCATTGCAACGACTGGCAGGCCGCGCTGGTGCCGGTCTACATGCGGACGGTCGAGGCTTCGCACTGGGACCGTGTGGGCACGGTCTTGACGGTGCACAACCTCGCCTACCAGGGGCTGTTCGGTGCCGACCAGTTCCCCGGCCTCGGGCTCCCGCCGGACCTCTTCAGCCCGCGGTACCTGGAGTTCTGGGGTCGCGTGAACGTCCTGAAGGGCGGACTGGTGTTCGCCGACGTGCTGACTACGGTCAGCGAGACGTACGCCCGGGAGATCCAGACCGAGGAGTTCGGCTGCGGCCTCGAGGGCGTGCTTCGGGAGCGGTCCGCAGACCTGTACGGCATCCTGAACGGAGCCGACTACTCCGTCTGGGATCCGAGGCACGACCCCCACATCCCCGCGCGCTACGGGCCAGAGGACCTGTCGGGAAAGGCGGTCTGCAAGGCTGCGCTGCAGCGGGAGATGGGGCTGCGCGCGGACGCGGACGTGCTCCTGTTCGGCATGGTGTCCCGGCTGGTGGAGCAGAAGGGAGTGGACCTGGTGGTGGCGTGCGTGGACCGCATGGTGCAAGCGGGCGCGCAACTGGCTGTCCTCGGCACGGGGGACCCGAAGCTGGAGGCGGCCCTGCTCCGGGCTGCGGAAGCCCATCCGGGCGCGGTGGGAGTGCGCATCGGGTTCGACGAACGCCTCGCGCACTGGATCGAGGCAGGGTCCGACGCTTTCCTCATGCCCTCCCGCTACGAGCCCTCGGGCCTCAACCAGCTGTACAGCCTGCGCTACGGCACAGTCCCCGTGGTCCGGCGGACCGGAGGGCTGGCAGACAGCGTGGTGGACGCGACGCCGGAGGCGTTGGCCCGCGGCGAGGCCAACGGGTTTGTGTTCGAGGCGTACAGCCCGGACGCCCTGTGGGAAGCGGTGGCGCGGGCCCTGGCCACCTATAGGGACCGCGAGACATGGCTGCGGCTGGTCCGCTCCGGCATGGCCGCAGACTTCTCGTGGGACCGCGCGGCAGGACGCTACGTTGAGCTGTACCGGCTGGCCGTGGCCAAGCGCCGTGCGGTACCCTCTTGACGGTCTTGCTCGCGACGGAGGGATCATGCCGGAACTCAGGCGCGACGTGGTGTCGGGACGGTGGGTGATCATCGCCACCGAACGGGCCGCGCGGCCCACGGACTTCACCAGGGGACGTGAGCCCGTGGCGTCGGACCGGGACCGCTGCCCCTTCTGCCCGGGCCGCGAAGACCAGACGCCACCGGAGATCTACGCGGTCCGCGACTCTGGGACCCGGGACGGCCCGGGGTGGAAGGTCCGGGTGGTGCCCAACAAGTACCCGGCGCTGCGCATCGAGGGAGAACTGGTGGCTGAAGGCGCCCCACTCTTCGAGCGCATGGACGCGGTGGGAGCGCACGAGGTCATCGTGGAGACCCCGGAGCACGACACCCACCTGGGCCTGCTGCCGGCTGACCACGTGGCGGAGGTCTTGAGGGCCTACCGGGAGCGCTACGTGGACCTGGACCGAGACCCCCGGTTCCAGTACGCGTTGCTGTTCCGCAACCACGGGCGTACAGCCGGCGCGAGTCTGTCCCACCCACACTCCCAGCTCATTGCCTTGCCAGTGCTGCCGCGCCGGGTGGAGGAGGAGCTGGAGGTGGCGCGGCGGTACTTCGCAGAGCACGCGCGATGCTTGTACTGCGAGGTGGCTGCGGAGGAGATGCGGCGGGGCGAACGTGTCGTGTACGAGAACGACGCGTTCCTGGCCTACGAGCCGTACGCTTCCCGCTTCCCCTTCGAGACCTGGGTGCTGCCGAAGTTCCACCAGGCGTCCTTCGGAGCACTGGGGGACGAAGAGCTCCCTGCGCTGGCGGAGGTGTTGGGGAGCGCCCTACACAAGTTGCACGTAGCCCTCGAGAACCCCCCGTACAACTTCATCGTGCACAGCACTCCGTACGCGTCGCTGCCGGAGCACCTGTACCACTGGCATATCGAGATCATGCCGCGGCTGACCTCTGTGGCGGGGTTCGAGTGGGGCACGGGCTTCTACATCAACGTGGTCCCCCCCGAGCACGCCGCGGGGTTCCTGCGGGAAGCGCCTGCCCGGCCGGCGGCGCAGGAGGCGCGGCCCGTGGGCGAGCTGGTGGAGGTCCACGGCGAGGTGGGCGGGCAGTAACGCCGGGGGCCGCTACTGGATCACCACGCTGGGCAGCCACAAAGCCAGCTGCGGGAAGAAGTACACCAGGAGCAGGGCGACCACCTGGAGTCCGAGGAAGGGCATCATGCCCCACCAGATGTCCGACAGGAGGACGCCCGGAGGCGCTACCCCCTTGATGTAGAAGGCCGCCATGGCCACGGGAGGGCTCAGGAAGGCGGTCTGCAGGTTGACCGCCACCAGAGTCCCCAGCCAGACGGGGTCGATGTTGTAGCTCTGGGCCAGGGGCCAGAACAGGGGCATGAAGATGATGATGATCTCCGTCCACTCCAGGGGCCAGCCCAGGAGGAACACCACCACCAGCATCAGCCACAGAAACTGGTGGCTGGTCAGCCCCAGCCCGGTGATGAACTGCTCGATGACCCGGGAGCCACCCAGGCGCGCGAACACCGCGGAGAAGATGTTGCTGCCCACGAACAGGAACAGGACGGTGCTGGACGTCCGCAGGGAGTGGTAGACGGACTCCCGGAGGGTCTGCCACGTCAGGCGGCGGTACGCGGCGCTGAGGGCCAGAGCTCCCAGGGCTCCCATGGCGGCCGCCTCCGTGGGTGCCGCCAGCCCCGCCACGATGGACCCCAGCACCGCTACGATGAGCAGGGAAATGGGCAGCACGCCCGTGGCGAGCATCCCGAGGATCTGCGGGAGGGTGTAGTTGCGCTCCTCCTTGGGCAGCGGCGGGCTGAGGTCCGGCCGGAGGAGGGAACGGACCAGGATGTACGCCACATACATACCGGCCAGGAGAAACCCCGGCACGAAGGCGGCCAGGTACAGCTTCACGATGGAGATGCCCGCGTTGGCGGCGTACAGGATCAGCAGGACGCTGGGCGGGATGAGGATCCCCAGGGTGCCGCCCGCCGCCACGGCCCCTGTGGCCAGGCGCTTGTCGTACCGGAGGCGGAGCATGGGAGGCAGGGCCAGCAAGCCCATGATGGTGACGGAGGCCCCGATGATCCCGGTGGCCATGGCGAAGATGGTGCACGTAAGGACCGTGGCCAGGGCCAGGGAGCCCGGGAGAGGTCCCGCAGCCACCAGGATGGCGTGGAACAGCCGGTCCATGACCCCGGAGCGTTCCAGCACGTAGCCCATGAACACGAACAGCACGATGGAGATCAGGACGTCGTTGGTCATCACCTGGAAGGTGCGGATGGCCATGAGGTTGAACAGCTCCGGCCCCCACCCCAGCCCCAGGGTGCCGAAGACCAGGCCCAGGCCCAGGAGGGTGAAGGCGGTGGGGAAACCCACGAAGATGGCGAGGGTCAGGACCAGGAGCTGGATCACGCCGAGGGTCTCGGGGTTCACGCCACCACCTCGTGCTCGGTGTGGTCTCTGGGCCAGCGGTTGCTGCGGATGGCCACGATGCAGCGGAGGACCTGCGCCACCCCCTGGAGGGCCATGAGGACCGCGGTGAGCGGGATGACGAACTTGAGGGGGTAGATGGGGCGCCCGTAGGGGCTGAACGGCGAGGTCTCCCGGACGAGGAAGGACTGCCAGAAGTACGACCAGCCCGCGTAGGTGAGGGCGTACATGGCAGGGAAGAACACCAGCAGGTATAAGACCAGGTCGATGAGAGCCTGGGTGCGCGGGGAGAAGCGGCGGTAGAAGACGTCGCCGCGGACGTGCGCGTCCCGGGCCAGGGTGTAGGCAGCCCCCAGCATGAAGTACGCACCGTAGAGCATCACCGTGGTGTCAAAGGCCCACGTGGTGGGGGCGCTGAAGAAGTAGCGGGCGAAGACCTCGTAGCCGAGCGAGAAGGTCAGGGGCAGGATCATCCACGCGGCGGCCGCCCCGACGAGGCGGGACACCGTGGAGATGCGGCGGATCCAGGCTTCCATGGGTCCCTCCCTCAGGCGGCGGGGAGGGGCCCCCAGGACCCCTCCCCAGCAGCCGCTAGCTAGCGCTTGCGGAACCAGTGCTCGAAGGCCGGGCGGTTGTCCACGTAGGTGCGGAGTTTCCAGGAGACCACCCGGCGGGCCCACGCCCGCTGGCTCTGGATGATGCGGGCGAAGGTGGGGTTGGCCTTGCTGTGGCGGTCGATGATGACGTCCCAGGCCTTCAGCTGGGCTTCTAGCACGGGCCGCGGCGTCACGAAGACCCGGACCTTGCGCTGGGTCTCGAGTTCCTCCAGGTCGCGGCTGTTGCGGTTGATCATCTTGTGCTGGAAGTCCGCGCTCTCCGCGAGGACGGCGTTGCGGACGATCGCCTTGAGGTCCGCGGGCAGGGTGTCCCACTTGCTCTTGTTGAAGAGGATCTCCAGGCACTCCACGGGCTGATGGTAGCTCTGGAGCATGTACACCTTCCGGACGTCCGGGAAGCCCAGGAGCTTGTCGGAGGTGGGGTTGTTGAATTCCGCGCCGTCGATGACGCCCCGCTCCAAGGCCGGGACGATCTCGCCGCCCGGCAGGATCACCACGCTGGCGCCGAGTTCCTTGAACAGCTCCGCGGAAAGGCCCACGGTGCGGTACTTCGTACGCTGGAGCTGCTCGGGGCGCAGGACCGGGTTACGGAACCAGCCCAGGGGCTGGGTGGGGATGGGTCCGTGGAGGAAGGAGATGACGTTCATCTTGAGCTCGTTCTGCAGCAGGTTCTGGTACATCTCGAACCCGCCCCCGTAGTAGAACCACGCCAGCAAGTCGATAGCGTCCATGCCGAAGGAGGGGCCGGTGCCGAAGAGGCTGGCGGCGACGTGCTTGCCGAACCAGTAGGCGGGTACGCCGTGGCCGCCGTCCAGCACACCGCGGTTCACCGCGTCTAGAACCTCGAAGGCGGGTACCACGGCACCCGCTGGGAGGACGTCGAAGCGCAGGCGTCCGCCGGACATCTCGTTGACCCGCTGGGCCAGGCTGACGATGGTCTCGTGGAAGATGTCCCGTGTGGGCCAGGTGGACTGGACCTTCCACACGGTGGGAGCTTGTGCCCGGGCCACGTGGATCCTGGGTAGGGTAGCGGTGGCGGCCGCGGCTCCCGCGGCCACTGCAGACTTCAGGAAGGCCCGCCGCGAGATCCGGCGGGTCCGCAGCCCGTTTCTCGTCCGGGTCCCCATACAACCCCCCTCGCCGGTGTGTGGTGCACCCGTGGTGCCCGCGCCGGCTGGACCCTTGCTCCCCCCTTTTGCCGGCAAGAGTAGGGCACCCACCCCCGGGGCGGTGGTTAGGATTCAGAGGGACGAGGCTAGTTCCCTCCTGCCGGCGGGGTTATCCGATGTACGGAAAACCCCAGCCGCCGGCTGATCTCCCGTGCCGCGGCCACCACGGTGGCGGCTACCTGGGGAACGCGGCGGTGGGGCAGTCGACTGGCGGGTGCGGACACCGACAGGGCGGCCACCACCCGGCCCTGCAGGTCTCGGACGGGGGCCGCCACGCAACGCACTCCGGGCTCCCGTTCCTCGCGGTCCACGGCGTACCCGCGGGCCCGCACCACCCGCAGCTCCCGCAGGACGGCCTCCGGATCCGTGAGGGTCCGCGGGGTGAAACGAGCGAGCGGCCCGCGACCCAGCAAGGCGCGGACTTCCTCTTCGGGCTCCCAGGCCAGAAGGACCTTCCCCACGCCCGTGCAGTACAGGGGGTGCCGCGCCCCCGGCTGGGCGAACAGCCGGAGCATGCGGTCGCTCTCCACCTGGAACACGTACACCGCCTCCGCTCCGTCCCGCACCGCAAGGTTGGCCGTTTCCCCCACGCGGTCCACCAGTCCCGCCATGGCCGGCCGGGCCGCCTCGGTGAGGTGCTGGCCGCGGAGGAACCCCATCCCCACCTCGAAGGCCCGCAGGCCCACCCGGTAGCGGCTGTCCTCCAAAGGCTGGACGAACCCGCGGCGCCGCAGGGTCTCCAGCAGCCGGTGCGTGGTGCTCACGGGGAGGCGGGTCTTGCGGGCGACCTCGGACAGGTTCAGCCCGTAGCTGGAGGCCAGGGCCTCCAGGATCGCTAGCCCCCTCAGCAAGGTGCGGACGGAGGCTTCGGAGGCCCCGGAGGAAGGGTGTCTTCTCCGGCCCGGCATGATTCCGGCTTGTTTCCGTATTGTAGAAAATCCTTCCGCGCATTGACAGCCCCCGGGTGCCCCGCTACGTTGGCGGCGGGACGGAGGTGAGAGGCATGGACGTGGCGTTGCAGGGCGTGGAGGTGCAGGGGAACGCCGGCCCGGTGCAGGCGGAGGTGTTGACCCCGGAGGCCTTGGAGTTCGTGGCCGGGCTGCACCGGGAGTTCCGGTCCGCGCGGCGGGCGCTCCTGGAGCGGCGCGCGCAGCGGCAGGTGGAGCTGTTGGCCGGAGCCATGCCGGACTTCCTCCCGGAGACCAAGTGGGTTCGGGAGTCCGACTGGAAGGTGGCGCCTGCGCCGCGGGACCTGGAGGACCGTCGCGTGGAGATCACGGGCCCGGTGGACCGGAAGATGATGATCAACGCCCTCAACTCCGGCGCCCAGGTGTTCATGGCGGACTTCGAGGACGCCCTGTCGCCCACGTGGTCGAACGTGGTGGTCGGGCAGAAGAACCTCGTGGACGCGGTGCGGCGGACCATCGAGTACACGAGCCCGGAGGGCAAGCAGTACCGCCTGTCGGAGCAGACCGCCACCCTTTTGGTCCGACCGCGGGGCTGGCACCTGGTGGAGCGGCACGTGCGGGTGGACGGGGAGCCGGTGTCTGCTTCCCTCTTCGACTTCGGCCTGTACTTCTTCCACAACGCCCGGGCGCTGTTGGAGCGGGGAACCGGGCCGTACTTCTACCTCCCGAAGCTCGAGGGCTACCTGGAGGCGCGCCTGTGGAACCACGTGTTCCAGTACGCGCAGGACGCCCTGGGCATCCCGCGGGGGACCATCCGTGCCACGGTGCTCGTGGAGACCATCCTGGCCGCCTTCGAGATGGACGAAATCCTCTACGAGCTGCGGGACCACGCTTCCGGGCTCAACGCGGGCCGCTGGGACTACATCTTCAGCGTCATCAAGAAGTTCCGCCACCGGCCGGACTTCGTCCTCCCGGACCGCGCCCAGGTGACCATGACCGTGCCCTTCATGCGGGCGTACACGGAGCTGTTGGTGAAGACCTGCCACCGGCGCGGCGCCCACGCCATCGGCGGCATGGCGGCTTTCATCCCGAGCCGGAAGGACCCGGAGGTGAACGAGCGGGCCCTGGCCAAGGTCCGGGAGGACAAGGAGCGGGAGGCCGGGGACGGCTTCGACGGAACGTGGGTGGCCCACCCCGACCTGGTGGCTGTGGCCCGGGGGCCGTTCGACCGGGTGCTGGGGAACCGCCCGCACCAGAAGCACCGGCTGCGAGAGGACGTGCAGGTGCTGACAAGCCACCTGCTGGACGTGCGCGTACCGGGCGGCCAGGTGACGGAGGTAGGCGTCCACAACAACGTGAGCGTGGCGCTGCAGTACCTGGACGCGTGGCTGCAGGGCACGGGGGCTGTGGCCATCTACAACCTCATGGAGGACGCGGCCACCGCGGAGATCTGCCGCGCCCAGCTTTGGCAGTGGATCCACCACGGTGCGAAGATGGAGGACGGGAGGGCGGTGGACCCCGACCTGTACCGCCGGATGCGTGACCAGGAGCTCGGGCGCCTGGGAGCCGGCGGCCGACTCCGGGACGCGGCGGAGGTGCTAGACGCGCTGGTCCTGGGAGAGGAGTTCGCCGACTTCCTGACCCTGCTCGCGTACGACCGGCTCGACTAGGCGCCGAGCCCTCCGCGCGAGCGGCCCTTCGGGGGACTCACGGTGGATGCGAAGCAGGTGGTAGAAGGCCTGCGGGCCATCTATCCGCCGCAGCGGGTCCTGACCCGTCCCGGTGAGCTGGCGCCGTACGAGTCCGACGCCCTCACCGCCTTCCGGGCACGGCCTACGGCCGTGGTGCTCGCAGAGCGACGGGAGGAGGTGGTGGCCACCGTCCGGTGGTGCCACCGCCACGGGGTTCCCTTCGTGGCACGCGGCAGCGGGACGAGCCTGTCTGGCGGGTCGCTGCCGGTCCCCGGCGGGGTGGTCATCGCGCTGAACCGCATGAACCGGATCCTGCGCTTGGACCCGGACGAGCGGGTGGCGGTGGTGGAGCCGGGCGTGGCGAACCTGGACGTGTCCCGGGCGGCAGCACCCTACGGCCTGTACTACGCGCCAGACCCGAGCAGCCAGCCCGTGTGCACCGTGGGCGGCAACGTGGCGTTCAACTCCGGCGGCGCCCACTGCCTGAAGTACGGCATGACCGCGAACCACGTCCTGGGGCTGGAGGTGGTGTTGCCCGACGGGGAGGTCACGCGCTTGGGCGGCGACAGCCTCGAGGGCGTGGGCCCGGACCTGGTGGGGGTCTTCGTGGGGTCCGAGGGGCTGCTGGGGATCGCATTGGAGATCACCCTGCGCCTGGTGCCGCGGCCTGAGGCGTACCGGACGGTGCTCGCGGCTTACCGGAGCCTGCAGGCCGCAGGCGAGGCGGTGGCGCAGGTGGTGGCCGCGGGGCTACTGCCCGGCGCCCTGGAGATCATGGACCGCCTCAGCATCGAGGCCGCGGAGGCTGCGGTGCACGCGGGCTACCCCCAGGACGCCGCGGCCCTGCTCATCGTGGAGCTGGAAGGCGAAGAGCCCGAGGTGGAAGCGGAGCTCCAGCACCTGCTGGCCGTGGTAGAGGCCTCGGGGGCCTACGAGGTGCGGCTGGCGCGGGACGAGGCCGATCGGCAGCGCATCTGGAAGGGCCGCAAGGGTGCGTTCTCGTCCGTGGGCCGTCTCAGTCCCGACTACCTGGTGCAGGACGGTGTGGTTCCCCGCAGCCAGCTGGGCATAGCACTGGCGGAGATCGAGCGGCTGAGCCAGCATTACGGCCTGCGGGTGGCCAACGTGTTCCACGCGGGGGACGGCAACCTGCATCCGCTCATCCTGTACGACGGCCGCCGACCCGGTGAGCTGCAACGTGCGGAGGCGCTGGCCGCAGAGATCCTGCGGCTGTGCATCCGCCTCGGCGGCTCCATCACCGGTGAGCACGGGGTGGGGATGGAGAAGCGGGAGTACCTGGCGGAGATGTTCGGGGAGGAGGACGTGGAGGCCATGCGCCGGCTGCGGCGCGCGGTGGACCCCCTGGAGATCGCCAACCGCGGGAAGGTCTTCCCGACGGGTCGTCCCACAGCGGCCCTGGCCGCGGCCGGTGCCTGAGGCCGTGCTCGACTTCGTCGTGCAGGTGGATCGTCCGGAGGCCGTGGCAGACGCGGTCCGCGCGCACCCGGCGGTCCGGACCCGAGGCGGGGGGACGAAGACGGCTCTGCGCCCTGCGGACGGGGTGGTACTCGACCTGTCTGCGCTCCGGGGTGTGGTGGAGTACGAACCCAGCGAGTTCACGTTCACCGCGCTCGCAGGGACCCCCGTCCGCGAGGTGGAGGCGCTGTTGGCACGGCACGGCCAGTACCTCCCGTTCGACCCGCCGCTTGCGGCCGCGGGCGCGACCCTCGGCGGCACCGTGGCAAGCGGCCTCAGCGGGCCGCGCCGGTACCGCTACGGCGGGGTACGCGACTTCATCGTGGGATGCCGGTTCGTGGACGGCGAAGGACGCGTGGTGCGAGCCGGCGGGAAGGTGGTGAAGAACGCAGCGGGGTTCGACTTCCCCAAGCTCCTGGTCGGGAGCCTTGGCACGCTGGGGGTTCTGGTGGAGCTCTCGTTCAAGGTCTTCCCCCGACCGCCCGCCCACGCCACCCTGCGCGTCCAACGGCGTGACCTGCAGGAGGCCCTCGGGACGTTGCGCTCCCTGGCCACGAGCTTCTTCGACGTGGAAGCCCTGGACCTGGTGCCGCCCTCCACCCTCTGGATCCGGGTGGGCGGGCTCGGAGAGTCCCTGCCTGTCCGCGTGGACCGGCTCCGGAGCTTCCTGGGGGGTGAGGTGGACGTGGTGGAAGAGGACGCGGCGCTGTGGGAGGCGGCCCGCGAGTTCGCCTGGCTGCCCTCCGGTTGGTCCCTGGTGAAGGTCCCCACGACCCCGCGACGGCTGGCGGAGCTGGAGTCGAGGCTCGGTGGCAGCGAGAGCCTGCGTCGCTACTCCGTCGGCGGAAACGTGGCGTGGGTGGGCTGGCCTGGAGACCCGCACCCCCTCAGCGAAGCCCTTGCCGAGCTGGACCTGCGGGGTTTGCGGCTCGTCGGCCCTCCAGGTCCGGTGACCCTGGGCCGCTGGGAGGCCGACCCGTTCGGCGTGCGGGTGAAGCACGCCCTCGATCCTACAGGCCGGCTGGGGAGGATCGCGGAGTGCAACACCGGATCCCGGTAGAACGCTACGGCGCCTCTGGAGCCGCCATGGCCCGGGCGGTGGAGGCTTGCGTGCACTGCGGGTTCTGTCTGCCCGCCTGTCCCACCTACCGGGTGCTCGGGGAGGAGATGGACTCGCCCCGCGGCCGCATCTTCCTGATGAAGGAGGTGCTGGAGGGCGCCCTGCCGCTGGAGGAAGCGCTGCCGTTTGTGGACCGCTGTCTGGGATGCCTCGGCTGCGTGACCGCGTGCCCTTCGGGGGTCAACTACGGAGAGCTCCTGACACCGTTCCGCGAGCACGCGGAGCGGTCCAGGCGCCGGGCGCTTCCAGACCGACTCGTGCGGTGGCTCGTGCTGCAGAGCCTCCCCTATCCAGGCCGCTTCCGGTGGGCTTTCGTGCTCGGACACCGGGCGCGGCCGCTTCTACAGCGAGTGGGTGGACGCCTGCAGGCGTTGGCAGCCCTCCTGCCTGACCGACTTCCGCCACAACAAGGGTCCCCGGCGGTGGTGCAGACGGCCGGCGAGGTCCGGGCGCGGGTGGGTGTGCTGGAGGGCTGCGTGCAGCGGGTGCTGCGGCCTGCGATCCACGCGGCCACCGTACGGGTGCTGGCGCGCAACGGCGTGGAGGTGGTGGTCCCGCCGGGCCAGGGCTGCTGCGGCGCCCTGGCCATGCATGCGGGGGAGGGGGACCTGGCGCGGCGGTTGGCAGCGCGAAACCTCCGGGCGTTCGGCGACTTGGTGGACGCGGTGCTGACCAACGCCGCAGGCTGCGGCTCTGCCATGCGGGAGTACGGCCTGCTGTTCGCCGGACGTCCCGAGGAGGGCGCGGCACGAGAGCTGGCCGAGCGCACCCGCGACGTCAGCGAGTTCCTCGACCAGCTGGGCCTCGCGGCCCCGCCTCCGTCGCTCCCCGCGCGCGTCCGGGTCGCTTACCACGACGCCTGCCACCTCGCCCACGCTCAGGGTGTGCGGGACGCGCCCCGCAAGCTTCTGCGGTCGGTCCCCAACGTGGACCTGGTGGAGATCCCGGACGGGGACGTGTGCTGCGGGTCGGCGGGCACGTACAACCTCGAGCACCCGGAAGTAGCGGCGGAGCTGGGGCGCCGGAAGGCGCAAGCGGTCCTGCAAACGGGCGCAGAGGCCGTGGTGACCGGGAACCTGGGGTGCATGGTTCAGCTCGAGGCACACCTGCGGGCCCTGGGACGCCCGCTGCCGGTCCTGCACACCGTGGAAGTCCTGGACCGCGCGTACGCGGGCGAACCCCTGGTGCCTGCAGGCCGTCGCCCCTCCGCGGGAGGCAGTTAGGAGTCTACCCCGAAGAGCCGTCGGCCAGACCGACCCGGGGTGGTCTAGCGGTCCCGGCTCCGGGCGAGGGTGGCGTGCGCCATGCGCAGGGACGCCGCGTCCACCATCTTGCCGTCCACGGTGATGGCGCCCCGACCTTCGGCCTGCGCCGCTTCGTACGCGGCCACCACCCGTCGAGCCCACGCCACCTCCTCCGGCGTGGGCGAGAAGACCTCGTGCACCACGGGGATCTGTGCGGGGTGGATGCACCACTTGCCGTCAAACCCGAGGGCCCGCGCCACCAGGCACAGCCTGCGGAACGCGCCGAGGTCTCGGAACTCCGCCGACGGTCCGTCGTAGGCGCGCAGCCCGTGGGCGCGCGCGGCCACCAGCACCCGCTGCATGGCGTAGTGCCAGCGGTGGCCCGGGTACAGGTCGTCCCACGCGTCGTGGGTCCCGATGGCGGAGGCGGGCATCCCCACGGAGGCGGCGAAGTCCCCGGGTCCGAAGCTCAGCGCCTCCAGGCGCGGGCTGGCCGCGGCGATGCGGTCCACGTTGGCAAGGCCCTGCGCCGACTCCACCAGGGCGTGGATCCGGATGCGGTGGGCGAGGCCGAGACGCGCCTCCACCTGGCCGAGCAGGATGTCCACGAAGGCCACTTCCTCGGGCCGGCCGACCTTGGGGACCACCACACAGTCCAAGGAGGCCGCGGCCACCTCGCAGACCTCGACCAAGTCCCGGTACGCCCACGGCGTGTCGAGGCTGTTGATGCGGACCATACGGGTCTTGCTCCCCCAGTCCAGCTCCTGCAGGGCGCGCGCGGCCTCACCGCGGGCGGCGTCCTTCTGGTCCGGCGGGACTGCGTCCTCCAGGTCCAGAAATACCGCGTCCGCCGCAGACGCCACCGCCTTCTTCACCTTCTCAGGTTCGGACGCGGGCACGGCCAGGATGGAACGGTCCAGGCGCTCCGGCATACCGCCCTCCACCGGTGCGTTGCGTCTGAGAGAATGGGCCCGAGGCCCTGGTTCCGATTGTACGGCAGGAGGTCGCGGTGGACGGGCAGCAGCGGCGCGTGGTGACCTTGGCGGTGATGCTCGGCATGTTCCTCGCGGCGCTGGACACCACCGTGGTGGCCACCGCGCTTCCGACCATCGCCCGCACCCTGGGCGGCCTGGAGCTGTACCCGTGGGTGGTCGCGGCCTACTCCCTCACGCTCACGGCGGCCACCCCGGTGTTCGGCGGGCTCGCGGACCGGTACGGCCGCCGCCGGGTGTACCTGTTCGGCATCGCTGCGTTCCTCCTCGGCTCAGTCCTCTGCGGCACCGCGGCCTCCATGCCCCAGCTGGTGCTGTTCCGCGCGCTCCAGGGCGTGGGCGGCGGCGCGCTCCTGCCCGTGGCCATCACCATCGTGGGCGACCTGTACACCCTGGAAGAGCGGGCTCGCGTGCAAGGTCTGTTCAGCGGGGTGTGGGGCGTGGCCAGCATCATCGGCCCGCTGGTGGGCGGGTTCATCGTGGACGCCTGGTCGTGGCGGTGGATCTTCTACCTCAACCTCCCCGTGGGCCTGGTGGCCCTGTGGGTGGTGGCCCGGGCGTACCGGGAGAGGCCGGTTCGAGCGGAAGGCTCGGTGGACGCTGTCGGCGCGGCCCTCCTGGTGGCCTCCGTGGTGCTGGTGCTGTGGAGCCTCGAGGGCGTACGCCCGCAGGCCGGGCCACTCGCCCTCGGCCTGCTGCTCGCCGGCACCTTCCTGTGGTGGGAGCGCCGGGTGCGCCGCCCGCTGCTCCCCCTGGGGTTGTTCGCGAACCGACTGGTCAGCGCGACGTCCGTCACCGGGTTCCTCGTGGGGGCCGCCCTGTTCGGCAGCCTGTACTACGTCCCGCTGTTCGTCCAGGGCGTCCAGGGCGGAGCGCCCACGGAGGCGGGGGTCGCGCTCACCCCACTCATGCTGGCGTGGAGCCTTTCCAGCAGCGTGGGCGGCAGGCTGGTGCTTCGCCTCGGGTTCCGTCCCGTGGCGTACGGAGGCGTGCTGGGGTTGGCCGCGGGCTTCGCCCTGCTCACCCAGCTGGGGTCGACCTCATCTACGGGGTTGGTGTGGCTGGCGACCGCGCTGCTCGGGACCGGCATGGGACTCGTGGTGCTGGTGACGGTGCTCAGCGTGCAGAACTCGGTCGCCTACGGTGAGCGCGGGGTCGCTACGTCCCTCACGCTGTTCTTCCGGAGCATCGGGGGCGCGGTGGGCGTAAGCGCCCTTGGCGGCCTGCTGCTCTCGCGGCTGCGGGCGGCGGGTGTGCAGCCCGAGGAGTTGGCGCGGTTGCTGGACCCCGTCCTGCGGTCCAAAGGGGGTGGCCCGGCCCTGGAAGCTCTGCGTACGCACCTCGCGGACGGACTCGGGGCGGTGTTCGTGGTGTCCCTGGGATTGAGCCTACTCGCTCTCCTGTCGGTGCGGTGGCTCCCTCCCGGACGTGTCTCGGAGGCGCAGGAGACGTGGGCCGCAGAAGCGGGGGACTAGGCCGCGGCGCGGATGACTTCGTCCGCCAGGGCGTCCAGAAACTCCGGATCTGCGTTCAACGACTCCGTGCGGCGGAAGGCGAGTCCCAGGGCCCGGGCGCGTTCTGCAGCTTCGACGTCCAGGTCGTACAGCACCTCCAGGTGGTCCGCGGTGAACCCCACGGGCACCGCCAGCACCTGCCGGGCGCCCGCGGCCGCCAGCTCCTCCAGGACCTCCAGGACGTCCGGGCCCAGCCAGGGGAAGGGCGTGTGCCCTGCGCTCTGGTAACACACGCGCCACCGCTGTAGCCCGAGGCGTCCCGCGAGCGCCTCCCCGGTCTCCCGCAACTGTGCCGGGTAGGGGTCGTTCCACTCCAGGATACGCTCAGGCAAGCTGTGGGCGGTGAACAGCACCTCGGTGGCCTCAGGACGGGGGTCGGCAAACGCAGCCAGGGCGGCGCGGACGCGCCGCTCCAGCGCGGTTAGGTAGCCGGGGTTGCGGTACCACGACCGCACCACCCGGACGTCCAAGTCCTGCGCTCGCTCGAAGGCGGGGTGGGCGTACTCCAGGTACTCGTCTACGATCATCCGGGACTCGTGGGGAGCCAGCACCAGAGCCACCACCTGTCTCCACCCCTCGGACACCAGCTGGTGCGCCACGTCCGACACAAACGGTTCGCTGTGCTTCATGGCCAGGTACACGCGGAACCGGCCGGGGGCTTTGCGGTCCAAGGCGCTCTGCAGCCCGCGGGCCTGGGCCTCCGTGATCTCCCGCAGGGGGGAAGCGCCTCCGATGCGGCGGTAGCGCTCGCGCAGGGCCTCCACCTCCTCCGCCGAAGGCCGGCGCCCGCGGCGGATGTGGGTAAAGTACGCTTCCACGTCGTCCAGGGTGCGTGGGGTGCCGTACGCCATGAGCAGCACCGCGGTCCTCACGTCCTCCTCCCCCTTTCGTGCACGCGGTCCACGAGCCGCGCCAACCGGTCCGGGTCGGTCTCAGGCAGGACGCCGTGCCCGAGGTTGAACACGTGGCCACTGAGCCTGCGGCCTTCCTCCACCACGCGGTCCGCTGCCTCCCACAGCCGCCGCCCCTCGGCCAGCAGCAGCGCCGGGTCCAGGTTGCCCTGTACGGCCTTCTGGGGCGCATACCGCGCCACCTCCTGGAGCGGCAGGCGCCAGTCCACGCCCAGCACCTCCACCGGCAACTTTGAGAACTCGCTCAACAGGTGCGCGCAGCCTGTGGCGAAGTACACCCGCACCGTGCCCGCCAGGGCTTCCAGGAGCTGCTCGAGGTAAGGCCGCACGGCCCAGCGGAAGTCCTCCGCGCTTAGGACCCCCACCCACGAGTCGAAGACCTGGACCAGGTGTACTCCTGCCTCCACCTGCGCCCGCAGGTAGGCGGCGAGGTTGGACGACAGCTTCGAAGCGAGGTGGTGCCACAGGTCGGGGTGGGCGTGCAGGAACGCCCGCGTCCTCGGCCAGTCACGGGACGGCCTACCCTCCACCAGGTAGGCGGCCACGGTGAAGGGCGCGCCCGCAAACCCCACCAGGGGTCGGTCCAGGCGGGCACGCAAAAGCCGCACGGTCTCGGGCACGAAGGCCACCGCCTCCAGGTCGAGGTCCGGCAGGGCCGCCAGCTGTTCCGCGGAAAGCATCCGAGCCAGGACCGGGCCCTTGCCCTCCACCACGTGGAAGTCCAACCCCATGCCCCAAAGGGGCACCAGCAGGTCGCTGAACAGGATGGCGGCGTCCACGTCCATGCGGGCGAGGGGTTGCAGTGTGACCTGGGCGGCGAGCTCCGGGTTGCGGCACAGCTCCCGCATGGCGTAGCGCTCCCGGACCGCGCGGTACTCGGGCAGGTAGCGACCCGCCTGCCGTAGGAACCATACGGGGGTGGTGTCCACCGGCTCCCTGCGCGCCGCGCGCAGCACCCGATCGTTCCGCAGGGGCGGTCGGGGGCCCGTCACCGGCGGAGCTGGGTCGCCAGGTACACCACGGCCAGCAGAACCAGGAGGGTGCCGCGGGCCAGCACCACCGCCCCGGCAACGTACGCGCCCCGGCGGGAACTGGCTCGGGGCGCCGCCCAGAAGTCGTGGGCGGCCTTCAGCACGATAGCCACCCCCACCAGGCCCAGCTTGTCCCGCAGGGGCGGCTGGCTGGCACTCCACCCGGACGCGAGGAAGAAGAGCCCGGTGGCCACCAACGCGGCCACGCTGAGCCAGGAGAGGACGCGGAAGCGCAGGCCCAGTGTGCGCAGCGCGCGTAGGCCTTCAGGCCCCTGGCGCCGCAGGGCGGGGGCTGCCACGGCGAACAGGACGTGGCCGCCCAACCAGACGGATGCGGCCAGCACGTGCAGGAACACCACGGCCGCATACACGTTCATCGGGAGGTTACGGTCAGGTGGTGTAAGGGCACCTCCCGCCGCACACCCCAGCCGAAGTCGGGTTCCGACAGCACGTAGGCGCGCTGCGGCCGCAAGCAGAAGAACCGCACCTCCCCGAGCCCACGGGCCGCCGCCAGGGCGGGGAACTTCCCGCGGGCCGCAGGGAAGCGTGCCAAGTACGCGCGGAGCGCGCGCACCGCCTCGCGACCCGCGAGCACCCGCACGGTCCCCTCCATCTGGACTCCGCGGAGGGGACGCGTCTGGGCGGGGTAGATGGCCGCGGCGGCGCGGGGATCCTGCAGGAGGTCGCGGACGTGTCGGGTCGTCGGTCGGGACATGAACACGAGCTGCGGGCCCGGCAAGCACGCGTACAGCACAGGCGCGGCCCACGGACCCTCGGCGGAGGACGTGGCCAGGGTCATCACCCGGTTCTCCTCCAGGAGGCGCAGGAACACCTCCACCTCCCGGACCGGTCCGGAAGGGTCAGGGCGCGCCGAAGACGTCGCGGACAACCTCCTCGAGGCTCCCGTGGCGGCCCACGAGGACCGGGGTGTCCCGAAGGGTGTAGGGACGGGCCGCGGTGCTCCGCAGGGCGGTGACGAGGTCCGAGAACCGCTCCAGGTCGTCGGTCTCGTAGCCCACCACGAACTCCCAGTCGCTGAGCCCCGTGGTGTACAGCAGCAGCTGCTCGATCCCCTCGAAGCCGTGGCCCACCCGCGCGTGCTCCAGCATCATGCGGCGGCGCTCCTCCTGCGGCAGCTGGTACCAGTCGTGGGTCTTGGTGAAGGGGTAAACCACCAGGTACCGCTTGCGCGGCGCGTCCACCCGGACGCTGGTCCCGCTGCGGCCCGTGTAGGGGGAAGACCGCACACAGCCCCACAGCACCCAGGCAGGCTCGAGGTCTGTGGCCAGGAGGTGGCCGGCGGCCTTCTGGTAGGGCGCGACCTCATGGGCGGCGATCCAAAACCCCACGTCGCAGTCCGCCCGCAGGCCGACCGCGGTGTAGCTGAAGACGTCGGCCACCCCAGGCTCCTCGCATGCCCGGCGGACGCCTGCCTCCACGCGTCGCCCCGTGTGGGGGGTGCGGTGCCCTGCAGGGACGCGCAGGAACAGGAAACCGTGTACCTGCGGCTCGCTCACGAGGACCTCCGAGGACGAGGCGGGTGCCGGGCGACGGGGAGGGTCAGGACCTTCCCTGGGCCGCCTTGGCCCTCCGGGTCCGACGGGTTACCCGCGGCCGCGCGGTCCGGCCGACGCGCCGACGGGTAGTTACGGCCCGCGCAGCCCGGGGCCGGTGGCGCAGCGTCCGCCGGAGGGAGGCCACGTCCTCCAGGCGGACCGCGTACGACCGACCCTGGCGGGTCGCCGCCAGCTTGCCCTGCCGGATGTACTTGTACACCGTCAAGCGGGAAACCCCAAGCCGCCGGGCCGCTGCCTCTACACTCACCGTCCCGGACGGGGACGCCACCGCGTCGTCCGCCCCCACCGACCGCAGGGCCGCCGCGGTCCGCCGGATCGCCTCCTCGATCTCCCGGGGTCCCATGCGGCGTTGCGCCGCCTGCGCCTTGACGATCTCCACCGTCATGTCCAGGATGGACGGCACGCTCGACCTCCTGTGCACGGGTCTTGTCGCGCTCGCTCGCGCAGCAGCACCCTTACGATACCGCATTTCGCTACAGCGCGCACCACGGCGGCCTCGCTGCCTGTGGCGCCCCGCGAAAGCCCTCGGCCCGCCGTGGCAGCAGATCTCCCCGCGGAGGCGGCGGAAGGCGCGGCCGCGCGGCCGGAGGGATCGCGGGGACGCGTCCAGCTCCCTTTGACACCCCCCGGCCCCTCGCCCATACTTGCGCCAAAGCACGGGCGGGAACCGACGCGGCCCCGCACGCGTGCCCAGAGGGGAGCGTTCAAGGAGACGGCGCCGAGCGCCGATGGCAACACCAGGGGGAGTCGGGCAGACCATGGAGATCCGGACGGTGGAAGCGTACCTGCAGGCGGCCGCCCACGACGACCGCCTCACCCGGACCACGCACCACTACATCGCGGACATGCTGGAGTACTACGGCCCCGAGAAGGTGTTCGAGGGCGTGTACGGGATGCGGCGGCAGCTGGACGACATCGTGGCCTACTTCCGCGCGCACTCGATGGCCATGGAGCGCCGGCTCCTGCTGCTGGTGGGCCCGCAGGGGTCGGGCAAGAGCATGACGGTGGACAAGCTGAAGCGCAGCCTGGAGGAGTACTCCCGCACGGAGGCTGGCCGCTTGTACGCGGTGGAGGGCTGTCCCTTCCACCAGCACCCCTTCGACCTGGTCCCCCAGGAGGTGCTCCGCGCCCGGGGTTTCCACTGGCACGAGGAGGCCGTCCCTTGCCCCGTGTGCGAGCGGCGCATGGCCCGCAGCGGGGGCTGGGAGCACGTGCCCGTGCAGCGGATCGAGCTGTCCGCCCGGCGGAAGGTGGGGATCGCCAAGCACACCCCCACGGACCTGCGGCGGGAGGACATCACGAACTTCGTGGGCAACATCAACTTCGCCATGCTCAAGGAGCGAGGCTCGACCTACGACCCGGACGCCTACGACTTCGAGGGGAAGATCATCTGGGCGAACCGGGGGATCCTGGACTGGACGGAGGTGTTCAAGAGCCGGCGTCAGCTGCTGTCCCTGCTGCTGGAGCTGATCCAGTCGAAGCGGATCGACCTGGCGAACTTCCCCACGGTCCACGTGGACTGCGTGGTGATCGGACACTCCAACTACCCCGAGTACAACGTCTTCCTCTCCGAGGACATCATGGAGCCCCTGCGGGGGCGCATCCACAAGATCGACTTCCCCTACAACCTCGACCTGGCGGGGGAGATGGAGATCTACCGGCAGCTGGTGGAGCGGGCCAACCGGGTGCGGGGCGAGCGCAAGCACGCACCCCAGGACGTGTACGAGTTGGCCGCCCGGTACGCGCTCAAGACGCGGGCGGAGTCCGGAGGCCTGAAGGGGCTGAGCCCGCGGTTCTTCGAAGACGCCTTCTCCACCGCCTACGTGCGGGCGGACCGCTGCCTGGACCTGGAGGTGCTCAGCGAGGCCATCGAGCGGACCTTCGAGCACCAGTCCATGAAGGACCTGAACCTGAAGGAGCTGTTGCGGCAGTTCGAGGAGACGAAGATGGAGTTCGTCCACGAGAAGGTCTCCCTGATCGTGGAACGGATCGTGCCGGAGCACTTCTTCGAGTACGGGCAGAACCTGTACCGGAACTACCTGGACGCGGTGCGGCGGAGCGTGTTGGGCGAGCCGCTGGCGGAGCGGGAGAAGGAGCTGGTGGACGAGGTGGAGGGGATCCTGGTCCACAAGCGCCAGATCAGCCGGCAGGGGCGGGTGGCGTTCCAGAACGTACTGGCGGAGCGGTACGAGGAGCTGTGGGAGACGCCGTACACGGAGAACGAGCACCTGCGGTCGGTCATCAACGAGGTGGTGTTCAACAAGATCAAGAACTGCCTGCGCCTGTACGACAAGACGGAGGACCTGGACCCCACCAGCCGGGAGCTGCTGGAGGTGCTGCACCGGAGCGCGGTCACGGAGCACGGGTACTGCGAGGTGTGCGCCCGGAGCCTCTTCCGCATCCTGGGGCGGAGCGTGTGAGGCATGCGGATCCACCGAGGGCGGATCGCCCAGCACAAGCACGACACCCTGCTCCGGGAGTACCTGAAGCAGAACCTCCACGAGCTGATCCAGCAGAAGGAGCTGGTCGCGGAGGGGAAGGTGAAGACGCAGCTGTCCACCCTGGACCTGCCGACCCTCCGGTACGGGGACGACGAGGCGTACCTGGCGCAGGGCGGGGGGAGCGGGAGCGGCGCGGGGGAGGAAGGGGCCCAGCCCGTGGGGGGGCTCTTGGGCGGGGACCACCACGGGCCTGAGATCCGGGTGGAGCTGGACTTCGACGAGTTCGTGAGGCTGGCGCAGGAGGTGCTGCTGGACGAGGTCCAGCTACCGGCCTTGCAGCGTCCGCCCCGGGGCGGGGAGGTGGAGACGGAGGACCTGCCGGAGCTGGACGACCTGGACCGGATGGGGCTCGCCGCGGACCTGAACCTGGAGGAGACCTTGGTGGCGAGCCTACTGCGGAACGTGCGGGAGCGGGGGGTGGCGGACTACGACGTGGACCTCCGTCAGGACGGGTGGTACTTCGTGGAGGACCCCTCGGCCAGCCGGAACCACCGGTCCCTGGAGGTGTACGTGCTGGACATCTCGGGTTCCATGCGGGGGGACTACCTGGCTCTGGTCCGGAAGACCATCTTCCTCCTCTGGTACGCCCTGGAGCGGCGTTACCCCACCAACCTCCGGCGGTACGTGGTGTTCCAGGACGTGGCGGAGGAGAAGACCCGGGAGGAGTTCTTCTCCGTGGAGTCCAGCGGCGGTACGCACATCTCGGCGGGGTTCGAGAAGGCCATGGAGCTGTTGGAGGGGGCTTCGGAGTACGACACCTACCTGTTCCTGTTCACGGATGGGGAGACCAGCAGCGGCGACTTCGAGCTGGCCAAGCGCAAGTACGAGGAAGCCCTGGAGCGGTTCGACCTGGTGTGCTACGGGCACGTGAACCCCGGCAGCCGCGGGGTCGGAGGGTTCAGCGAGTACGTACAGGAGGTGGCGCGGCGGCGGGCCAACGCCACCTTCGCGAACCTGGTGGACCTGGACTCTGTGCGGGACGCCCTGCGGGAGTGCCTGGTCCGAGTGGACGGGGAGGGGCGGCAGCGGTGCGGGAGTACGAGGCGGTCATCGCCCGCGTGGAGGAGCTAGCCCGCGGCCTCGGGCTCCGCTTCGACCCGGTGGTGTTCCGGATGAGCGAGGCGGAGGAGATCGCCGAGGTGGCGAGCATGGGCCTGCCGAACCGCTTCGTCCACTGGTACTGGGGCGGGGCGTACAAGGAGATCCGGCTCCAGCAGGACAAGTCGCTGCTGAGCATCCTGGAGCTGGTGCTGAACAGCCGGCCCGCCTACGCCTTCCTCCGCCGGTCCAACACCTACCTCCAGAACGTGCTGGTGATTGCCCACGTCTACGGCCACGCGGACTTCTTCGCCAACAACCACTGGTTCCGGAAGTCCAACAAGAACATGCTGAACGAGTCGGAGCGGCACGCGCGCACCTTCCGGGCCTACGAGGCCACGGTCGGCCGGGAGGCGGTGGAGCGCCTGCTGGACGCCTGCCTCACGGTGGCCACCAGCGTGAACGCCTTCGAGCGGGACCCCACCCGGCGGAGGAGACGACTGGTGTACTTCCTGGAGGAGCACGCGCCTCTCGAGCCGTACGAGCGGGAGGTGCTGCAGGCCGTCCGGGAGGAGGCGGAGTACTTCGACCTGATCCAGCGCACCCACGTGACCAACGAGGGGTGGGCTACCTTCGTGGAGGCTACACTCTTGCGGGAGCTGTTGAGCCCCCGGGAGTGGGCGGAAGTCTGCGTGCACCTGTGTGCCCGGCCCGCGCCGTACACCCTGGGCTACACGTTGTTCCGCGCGGTCCGGAACCGGGGCGGGCTGCAGGCGGCCCTGCAAGCCCGGCGCTACTACGAGGACGTGCGCCTGATCGACGAGACCCTCACCCAGGAACTGGTGGACCGGCTGGACCTGTTCGTGTACGACCCGCGGGACCGCAGTCGGAACACGAACGTGGACGCGGTGAAGGAGATGCTGATCGAGCAGAAGCTGTACCGGGGGGAGCCGCGGATCGAGGTAGAGGACCCCGACCACCCCCGCGACCTGGTCCTGGTGCACACCGAAGAGGGGCGCAAGCTGGACCCCCGGCGGATCGCCCTGTACCTGAAGGCGGTCCACGGGCTGTGGCGGCACCCCGTACGCCTGCGGGCGAACGGGAAGCTGTACACGTACGACCGGCGCGGGCTGTCCACGTCCTGACCGGGCGCGGGACGGCCCGGTGCTATAATGGGGCCGAAGTGGGCCGGCCCGCGCGGGACGGGCCGGACGGGGAGCACCGCAAAGGGGGTATCGCCGTGATCCGCATGAAGGTGAAGGGCGTGGCGATGGACCAGCACATGAACCCCGTGGTGCTGCTAACCGACGCGGACGAACGCATGGCCCTGCCCATCTGGGTGGGTGCTGCGGAGGCGCAGGCGATCGCGCTGCAGCTCCAGGGGGTGACCCCCCCACGGCCCATGACCCACGACCTCCTGCGGTCCATCCTGCAGGAGATGTCCGTGTCCCTCACGCGGATCGTGGTGAACGACGTGCGGGACCAGACCTACTACGCGGAGATCCACCTGCGGCGGGAGGGTCAGGAGCACACCATCGACTCGCGCCCCAGCGACGCCATCGCCCTGGCCCTGCGCATGCAGGCACCCATCTTCGTGGACGAGAAGGTGGCGGCCCACGCCATCCCCCTCAAGGGCGCGGACGACGAGGAGATGGAAGAGTGGCGCCGCTTCCTGGACACCGTCAAGCCCGCGGACTTCCGCAAGTCGCTGCACTAGAGGGTCGTCCTCCGGGAAGGTCCTCGGACGCGCGGGAACTACCTGAGCCCGCCTCAGAGGGCGAGCCCGCCCGCCACCACCAGCGTCTGGCCCGTCACGTAGCGGGCTCGGTCCGAGGCCAGGTACACGACCGCCTCGGCGACCTCCTCCGGCGTGGCGAACCGGCCGAGGGGGATCTCCGCCTCGATCCTCCGGCGGTCCTCCGGAGGCCGGTGGGCCTGCACGCGGGTGTCTGTGTAGCCCGGTGCCACGGCATTCACCCGGATCCGGGGGGCCAGGGCGTGCGCCAGGCAGCGGGTGACCATGAGCACCGCGGCCTTGCTGACCGCGTAGTGGGGCGCGTGCGGCCCGGCGACCAGGCCCCGCATGGACGCCACGTTCACCACAGCCCCGCCCTCAGGGAGCACGGCGGCTGCAGCCCGCGTGAGGAAGAACGGAGCCCTCACGTGCACCGCCATCTGCTCGTCCCACAGGGCTTCGGTGATCTCCCACAGGCTTGTGCGGTCCACCAGCCCGGCGTTGTTCACGAGCACGTCTAGGCGCCCGAGAGACCGGACCGCCTGACCCACCAGCTGCTCGCACGCCGCGGGAGACCTTAGATCCGCCTGCAAGACCACCGCACGCCCCCCCGCCTCGCGCACGCGGGCTGCGACCCGTTCGGCACCCTCCGCATTCGTGCGGTAGTGCACCCCGACGGATGCCCCTCGGCGCGCGAAGGCCACAGCACACGCCTCCCCGATCCCGCTGCTGGCGCCCGTCACGAGGACCGCGCGACCTGAGAACTCCACGAGACCGTGGTTCTGAGCCTGACGCGCGCGTCCCTCCCGATCATCTGTTCGCATGACGTGCTGGTCTATTCGAGGAGGATTTCGGGTATGTGGCGATAAATAGACGGGCTTGCCGGGCCGTCGGTCCGGCCTCCCACACGACACCGGAGGGCGCGCCATGGGCCAGGGTCGGGTCGCTGCGGTGGTGGCGCTGTTCGTCGTGTTGTTCCCCGTAGCCGCCGCAAGCGCGCAGCCGCGAGAGTACACCGTGCAGGAGGGCGACACCCTGTACTCGATCGCGCGGCGGTTCGGTACCACCGTCGCCGAGCTGGCCGAGCTGAACGGCCTTGGAGACCCCGACCGGTTGCGTCCAGGACAGGTGTTGCGGCTCGGCGCGCGCGACCCGAAACCCCCCGCACAAGCCGCCGAGACCGCGGTGTACACGGTGCAGCCGGGTGATACACTCTGGAGCATCGCCCGCCGGCACGGGACCACTGTGGCGCGGATGGCGCAGCTCAACGGAATCCCCGAGGACGGAGTGCTGCGGATCGGCCAGAGCCTGCGGGTGCCCGCGGCCACAGCGTCCGCCCCGCCCCGGCGCGAGGTGTCCTCGCCCTCGCGCGGGTTGGCTCTCGTGGCCCTGGCGCGCAGGTTCCTCGGTGTGCCCTACCGGTGGGGTGGCACGGGGAACGGCGGGTTCGACTGCTCGGGATTCCTGTACACCCTGTTCCAGCGCTTCGGCATCACGCTCCCCCGCACCTCGTTCGCCATGTTCCGGGTGGGTCGGCCCGTGAGCCGCTCCGAGCTGCGGCCCGGGGACTTGGTGTTCTTCACCACCTACGCCCGAGGGCCGTCCCACGCGGGGATCTACGTCGGCGGCGGCAACTTCATCCACGCCTCCTCCGCGGGGGGCGGGGTGCGGATCGACCCCCTCAGCAAGCCGTACTACCACGCCCGGTACCTGGGGGCGCGGCGGATCTTCTGACCCCACCTGCGGCGCCCCGCCGTAGGATGGGGTGGGATGCCTCCGCGCGTGTGGGCCGCACTGACCGCCGGCAAGCTGGCCGCGCAGCTGAGCCGCGCGTTCCGCATCGGAGGGGGGACGGTCGTCCCGGGTCGTGTTGCCCGGTGGCTTGCCCCTGACCTGCTCAGGCGCCTGGCGCGCGGGCTGCCGCACGGCGCGGTGGTGGTCACCGGGACGAACGGCAAGACCACCACTGCCCGCCTCGTGGCCAGCGCCCTCCGGGCCGCCGGCCTGCGGGTCGTCCACAACCGTGCGGGGGCCAACCTGCCCGCGGGGCTCGTCTCCACCCTCGTCCTGGCCGCAGACGGCGGTGGCCAGCTGCGGGCGGACGTGGGCGTGTTCGAGGTGGACGAAGCCGCCTTTCCCCGGGTGGCGGGCGAGCTGAAGCCCCGGCTCGTGGTGCTGACGAACTTGTTCCGGGACCAGCTGGATCGGTACGCAGAGGTGGACCGGGTGGCTGTGGGGTGGCGCCAGGCGCTGCAGACCCTCGGAGGGGACGCGGTCGTGTGCTTCAACGCGGACGACCCGCAGGTGGCGGACGTGGCCCGGGACGCTCCGCGGAGCGTGGCCTTCGGCATCGAGGACGTGGAGGCCGGACGCGAAACGTTGGAGGACGCCGCCGACGTGCGGTACTGCTACCGGTGCGGGGTTCCGTACCGGTACCGGGTGGTGTTCCTGTCCCACGTGGGGCACTACACGTGTCCCGCGTGCGGCACCGGGCGGCCCCGCCCTGCGGTGCGGGCGGAGGCCGTGCGGGTGGCGGGCACGTCTGGGTTCACCGCGGAGCTCGCGTGGGACGGCGAGCGCGTGGCAGTTCTCAGCGAGCTCCCGGGTCTGTACAACGTGTACAACGTCCTGGCTGCGGCGGCGGCCGCGCACGCCCTGGGGATCCCGCCGCAGGCGTTGCAGAGGGCGGTGCAGGCCACCAAGCCCGCCTTCGGCCGTGGAGAGCGGCTGTGGTGGCGGGGCGTCCTGTTGCAGATCCTCCTGGTCAAGAACCCCGCCGGGTTCAACGAGGTGCTGCGGGCACTGCGCGCGGAGCCCGTACGGTCCCTGTGGATCGCCATCCACGACCGAACCGCGGACGGCCGCGACGTGTCCTGGTTGTGGGACGTGGACTTCGAGACCGTGCGGGAGTCCAAGGCGTGGGTGACGGTGACGGGGCTGCGCGCGGAAGACCTGGCCGTCCGCCTCAAGTACGCGGGCTGGGCGGAGGACCGGATCGCGGTGCACAGGGACCTCCTGCGGGCGTTGGAGCACGCCGTGGCGCACACCCCCCCGGGGGGGACCCTCTACTGCCTGCCCACGTACACCGCCATGCTGGAGCTGCGCGCCCTGCTGGCCCGCCAGGGTGTGGCGGTCGCGTTCTGGGAGGACTGAGGTGGACCTGCGCCTGGCGGCCCTCTTCCCGGACTTACTCAACCTGTACGGCGACCGCGGCAACGTGCTCGTGCTCCAGTCCCGTGCCCGCCGGCGGGGCATCCCCGTGGAGGTCCTCCCCGTGGGGTTGGGTCACCCGCTCCCGGACGCGGACCTGTACTTGCTGGGAGGGGGTGAGGACCGGCAGCAGGCCCTCGTGGCACCTGCCCTGGAGGCGCTGCGGCCGCAGCTGGAGGCCGCGGTGCGCTCGGGGGCGGTGGTGCTCGGGGTGTGCGGCGGCTACCAGCTTCTGGGACACGCCTACTACGCCGCGGACGGCAGCGTGCTGCGGGGGGTGGGCTTGCTGGACGTGGTGACCCGGCACCCCGGTCACCGAGCCCCGCGACTCGTGGGCAACGCGGCGGTGGCGTGCGTGCTGGATGGGGTCGGGACCCTGGTGGGGTTCGAAAACCACGGGGGCCGGACCTGGCTCGGGGCGAACGCCCGGCCCTTGGGCCGGGTCCTGGCGGGCTTCGGGAACAACGGTCGGGACCGAACCGAGGGGGCGTGGGCCGGGACGGTGTTTGGCACCTACCTGCACGGCCCCTTGCTGCCGAAGAACCCCGCCTTCGCGGACTACCTCCTGCGGCTCGCGCTGCGGCGCCGCTTCGGCGACGTGCACCTCAGCCCCCTGGACGACCGCTGGGAACACGCAGCCCACGTTCGCGCGGCGGAGCGCGCCGGGGTGCGCCTGCGTGGCGCGTGACCGAGCCCTACCTGCCGGCCTGTACGGCCGCCGCGGCCACCAGCACCAGGGCGCTGCCCACGAGCTGGACCGGGTCCAGGGCTTCCCCGAACCACACGTACCCGAGCACGCCGGCCACCACCGGCTCCACGGTGGCGACGATGCTGGCTCGGCTCGCCTGCACGCGCCGCAGGCCCGCCACGTACAGCCACTGCGCCAGCCAGGTGGCCACGAGACCCAGGTACAGGAGGGCGGGAAGCGCACGCGCCACGTGGGAGGGAGAGAACCGCTCGGGCGGGTGTCCCGAGGCCATCCCGCCGAGGGCGAGGAAGACGGTCCCGAACCCCAGCGCGTACACGAGGACCGCGAGCGGCGGGTGCCGGCGCAGCGCCACCTTCCCGAACACGCTGTACAGGCCGTACGTGAGTCCGGCAGCGAGGCCCGCGAGCACGCCGGGGAGGTTCAGGCGCAGGGCGGCAGGGTCGTAGGCGCGCGCCACCAGGGCGCAGCCTGCGAACGCCAGCAGCAGGGCCACGAGCTTGGACCGGGACAGGTCTTCCCCGAACAGGACCGCGGACAGGACGGTGACCCAGACAGGCGCCGTGTACAGCAGGATGGCGGCGGTGGCCACGGTGGTGAGCTCGATGGCCGTGAAGTACGCGAGGAAGAACAGCGCGATGCTCACGAACCCGTAGGCCGCGAAGAGCAGGGTGTCCTGGAGGTCCACCCGCAGGCGGCCGCGCTGCGTAAGGGCGGCGGCCAGCAGGGCGCCCGCGAAGGCGAGGCCGGCTCGCCACGTGGACGCCTCGAGGGCGCCCACGCCCGCCGTGGAGATGAGCCGCACCGCGATCCCGATGCTGCCCCACAGCACCGCGGCCGCGAGCACCAACCCGTAGCCGGCCCACTCGTCGCGCCCGGCGTGCACGGGGAGAAGCGTTCGGCCCCCTCCGCGCGGATCCCTCGCGGTATACTGACTCCGAGGAGGTGTTGCCGGTGAAGCTCGAGGGCGTGCGCGTGGCGGTGCTCGCGGAGGACCTGTACGAGGACCTGGAGCTGTGGTACCCGCTCCTACGGCTGCGGGAGGAAGGCGCGGAGGTGCGGGTGGTGGGGCCGAAGGCGGGCGAGGTGTACAAGAGCAAGAACGGCTATCCTGTGAAGGCGGACGTGGGCATGGACCAAGTGTCGGCGTCCGACTTCGACGCGGTGGTGATCCCCGGCGGGTACGCACCCGACCGGATGCGCCGCCATCCGGCCGTGGTGGAGTTCGTGCGGGCCATGGCGGAGGCGGGGAGACCCGTGGCCTTCATCTGCCACGCGGGCTGGGTACCGGCCTCCGCGGGTATTGTCCGCGGGCGCACCGTCACCAGCTTTCCCTCCATCCGGGACGACCTGGTGAACGCGGGGGCGCAGTGGGTGGACCGTGAGGTGGTGGTGGACGGCAACCTGATCTCATCGCGGGTGCCCGCAGACCTCCCGGCCTTCTGCCGCGCCCTGGTGGAGCGACTGGCCCAGGTGCGGGTGGCGTGACCCGGCCCATCCCGCTTCGAGAGGCGGCGCGGCGGCTGCGGGAGGCTGCGCGCAAGGCGGGGCTGGATCTGGACCCGCGCACCGTGGCGTTCCAGCCGGAGCCCTTCCCCTGCTACGAGTACGTGCTTCGGCTGCGCCAGGCCCACACGCTGATCGCCATGCCCGCGGAGTGGGTGGAAGGGGAGGCGTGGGAGGAGCGCATGGCAGAGCCTATGGCGCGGGCGCGCACGTACCTGGAGGGGTTCGTGCCGGTGCAGGAGCGCGTGGACCTGGCGGCCCGAGGGGTCCCGCGGTTCCAGCAGGTGCTGAAGCCGTGACTAGCGCCCCCATCGTAGAGCAGATCCCCACAGGCCCCATCGGTACGAACTGCTACGTGTACGGAGACCCGGAGTCGCGGCGCGGCTGGATCATCGACCCGGGGGACGACGCCGCGGCCATCGCGGACGTGGTGGCCCAACACGGCCTCGCCGTGGAGGCGATCCTGATCACCCACGCCCACTGGGACCACGTGGGCGCGGTCCGCGCGCTCCGTGAGGTCACGGGCGCTCCATTCCTGGCCCCGGAGGGCGAGGTGGAGGACCTTCGGCACGCCGCGGCGCGGGCGCAGCTCGCCTTCGGCTACTACATCGACCAGCCTCCGGAACCCGACCGGCTGCTGCGCCACGACGAAGTGCTGCGGGCCGGTAGCCTCGCGCTGCAGGTCCAGCACGCGCCGGGCCACACCCCCGGCCACGTGATCCTGGTGGGCGACGGGCTCGCCTTCGTCGGGGACGTGGTGTTCGCGGGCAGCGTGGGTCGCACCGACCTGCCGGGCGGCGACTGGGACGCGCTGCAGCGCACCCTCCGCGAACGCATCCTTGTCCTTCCCGACGACACCGTGCTGTACCCGGGACACGGCCCGCCCACCACCGTGGGCCGGGAGCGCACCTCCAACCCCTTCCTCGTGGGCCTGTCGGGCAGGTGACAGCCCGCCTCGTGTTCGTCCACGGCGCCGGCGCGGACGGCCGCGTCTGGCAGGTCCAGCGGCTGGACTTTCCCGACGCCGTAGCCCTGGACCTCCCGGGCCACCCCGAGGGCGAACCCCTGCCCACCGTGGACGCGTACGCGGAGTGGGTCGTTGGGCGGTTTGTGGAACGCGGGTGGATCGGGGCGGTGCTGGTGGGGCACTCCATGGGTGGGGCCGTGGCGTTGGGCACGGCCCTTCGGGCGCCGGAGTTGGTCGGCGGTCTGGTGCTGGTAGCCAGCGGCCCCCGGCTGCGGGTGCACCCGCGCTTCCTGGAAGGCTTGGTGGAACGGCCCGACGCGACCCTGGACCGGTTCGTGGACCTGTGGTTCGGACCCCAGGCGGACACCCGGACCCGGGAGCGGGTCCGGGAGGCGGTGCGGCGGCTGGGCCCGCACGTCCTCCTCCAGGACCTGAAGGCGTGCGATGCCTTCGACGTCACAGCCCAGCTCGGGAGGGTGCAGTCGCCCACCTTGGTGGTGGCCGGGGAGAAGGATGTCCTGACCCCCCCCGACCTGAGCCGAGAGCTGCACGCGGGGATTCGCGGCGCAAGCCTCTTCGTTCTACCGGATGCGGGGCACATGTTGTTCCTCGAGCGGAGGAGGATGTTCCGCGACAGCGTGCGGACGTTCCTGGCCGGGCTGCCCCCGCGGAGGTGACGGATGTTCCGGATGCCGGCGGAGGCGCGCCTTGCGGCGCTGCGTTTGAGGGTGCGCGACCGGTCACGGGCCCTGGCGTTCTACCGGGACCTCCTGGGCCTGGAGGTGTACGAGGAGGAGCCACTGCGTCTCGTACCCGCGGGCCGGGGGTTCACGCTGGAGCTCGAGGTCGTGCCTGAGGCGCCCCCGCACCCCGCGGGGAGCCTGGGGCTGTACCACTTCGCGCTGCTGTTGCCCGACCGGGCCTCTCTGGCCGCAGTGGTGCGTCGGTTGCTGGACAACGAGTGGCCGCTGGAGGGTGCGAGCGACCACGGGGTGTCGGAGGCCTTCTACCTGAGCGACCCGGAGGGCAACGGCCTGGAGCTGTACCGGGACCGTCCCGCAGAGCTGTGGCCCCGGCGCGGCCAGGAACTGCGTATGGTGACGCGGGCCCTCGACGTGGCGTCGGTGCTCCGAGAGGCGAAGGGGCCGCAGGGGCTGGACCCGCACACCCGGCTCGGACACGTCCACCTCTCGGTGGGCGACCTGGACGCCGCGGAGCGCTTCTACGCAGGGTACCTCGGGCTGGAAGTCACCCAGCGGAGTTACCCCGGCGCGCTCTTCTTCGCCGCGGGCGGCTACCACCACCACGTGGGCGCGAACGTGTGGGGCACCCGCCGTCCTGCGCCGGAGGGTAGCACCGGCCTGGTCCGCTACGTGTGGTCTGTGCCGGAAGGCACGGCGGCGGCCCTGGCCGCACACCTCCGATCCCTGGAAGTCCCGCATCGGTTCGAGCCGCCGGAGGTGCGCGCCACCGACCCCGCGGGAGTGGAAGTGGTGGTCCGGGACACGGCCTAGACCACCCCGGTCCGTCTCTCGGGAGGGTCTTTCCGGGACAGGTCCTCCCTAGGGCCCTGCGGCCTCCCTGTGGCCTGGCTGCGCCAGCGGCAGCTCGACGGTGAAGCAGGCCCCACCCTCCGGCCGGTTGCGGACGCGGATGGTCCCCCCGTGGTCTCTCACGATGCCGTACGAGAGAGACAGTCCGAGCCCGGTCCCCTCGCCCACCTTCTTTGTGGTGAAGAAGGGGTCGAACACGCGGCCCAAGTGCTCCGGGGCGATGCCGGGCCCGGTGTCCGCGAACTCCACCACGGCCCGGTCGCCCGCGCGGGTGGTGGAGATCTCCAGCCGGCCGGGCCGGTCGCGCATGGCCTGCAGGGCGTTGCGGACGATGTTGAGGAACACCTGCTGGAGCTGGAGGGCGTTCCCGAGCACCACGAGGGGCTCGGGATGCAGGCGCGTCTCGACGCGGACCCCTTCCCCGTCGGCCCGGGGCACCTCCAGGGTTTGTCGCACCACGGCGTTCACGTCCACAGGTTCCCGATCCACCGCCTGAGGCCGCGCGAAGGTCAGCAGGTTCTGGACGATGTGGCGGGCCCGGTCTGCCTCCCGCACCACCACCCGGGCATACTCCCGCAGGTCCTCGGGGGTGGAGGGGTCGGCTTCCAGCAGCTGCGCGTACCCCAGCACGGACGTGAGGGGGTTGTTCAGCTCGTGGGCCACGCCTGCCACGAGCTCGCCCACCGCGGACAGCTTCTCCGCCCGCACCAGTTGGGCCTGGGCCTCCCGCAGGGCTCGGGTCCGCTCCTCCACGATCCGCTCCAGGTCCTGCTGGTAAGCCTGTAGCTTTGCGCGGGACTCCCGCAGCTCCGCCACCATCCGGTTGAACACGGCGGCCATCTCCGCGGTCTCGTCACCGCCGGCAGCCTGGACCTCCACGTCCAACCTGCCCTGCCGAACTCGGTCCATGCCGTCCCGCAGGGCATCCAGGGAAGCCGTCACCGCGCGGGTGACCGCGGCCACCACCAAAAACCCCACCAACAGCGCGAACAGGGACGCCGCCGACAGGGTCTCCACGAAGGAAACCACGGACTCGTTCACCAGGGCCAAGTCTGCCAGCGCCCGGTCCCGCTCCACCTCCAGCAGGGGCCGCAAGGCCTCCAGCCGCTCCACCACCTGTCCCACCGCGGCCGCCAGCGTCGGCACCGCGGCGGGCTCCAGGGGCTGGCGCAGCAGTACGTGCACCCGACGGGCGGCATTCCGCAGGTCCACAGACAGCGCCCTGGCCTCCGGGAGGCCTGCGAGCCGCTCCACGTCCCCGAGCAGCGCCAGGTCCGGCTCCAGGGAACGCCCGGAGGGCTGCGGGCCGGACTCCACAGTGGCGCGCAAAGCCGCGGCGGTGTGCTCGAAGAACCGGGCCTCGAACTCCTGGGTGGCAAGGACCGCGCGGTTCAGGTGGTTGGCCCGTTCGCTGTTGCGCGCCAGGTCCCGGAGGAACGCCGGGAGCCAGGTGGCCCGCTGGAGCGCCTCCAGCTGGGCCGCACCGACCACCGCGGCGTCTCGGAAGCGCGCCAGCTCGCCCTCGAGGATCTCCCGCAGCCGTCGGTGGCTGGCAAGGAGGGCGCTCAGCCGGTCCGCACGGTCCTGGGGGGAGGCGGCGAGGAAATTCCGCGCCGCAGCTTCGTACGCAGCCATGGTGGCGCTCAGGCGGCTCGCAAGCCCCCGGCGTTGCTCAGGCGGCAGGCCCGAGCTGTCCACCACCCGCTCCAGGTGCGCGCCCAGAACGCGGGCGAGGACCGCGGACTCCGCCTGCGCGTCTGGGGAGCCGTCCAGGGACTGCTGGAGGAGCCGGAACAGGCGGCGCTCGGCGAGGGCCGAGGAAGCCAGCACCTGAGCCGCGGTCCGGTTCGAGCGGTCCAACCGCTGGGCGACCTGCGCGATCCACACACTGGCGTAGGCCAGCGCCGACAGCAGCAGGGCCAGCACGAGGGTGACCGCCAGGTATCCCACCAGGATCCTGCGGCCGATGCGCGAACGCATCTCAGGGGTATCTTCCGGGGCCGCCCGGGGGTTGGCAAGCCAGGAGGGGCTCTAGGTCAATAAGTGTGGTGGGGAGAGGAGCAGAGCCAAGGGGACGAGGCCTAGGAGCATCTTCCGCACATACATGTGGCGGTTCCGGAACCCGTAGCTGAGGCGTTTCAGGAGCTTGATCTTAGTGTGGATGCCCTCGGTGTAGGCGCTGGTGACGCGGTGCTGGTGGTAGCTCCAGAGCTCGGCCTTCCAGGATCGGAGGGTACGGCCCCAGCGGACCAGCTCGGCGTCCTCGGCGTGCTGGAGAAAGAACAGCAAGCGGTCCAGGAGGGTGTGAGCCTGGGCGGGGGTAGGGGCACGGTAGAAGGCCCGCAGCTGCTCTTTGGCCCAGTGGAACTGGGTGAGGGTTGGGTACTGACGGTAGAGGGCCCGGAGGGTCTCCGCCTGCTTGGGGGTCAGCTCCTCCTGGTTTTTCAGCAGGGGCCAG